>Ga0206949_1058_pt1 | contig 42650 bp, 28 predicted proteins | sample Alteio_BWOrgHeat_40_FD_153240 | JGI IMG/M metagenome (GOLD analysis project Ga0206949, IMG submission 153240) | Enriched cells from forest soil in Barre Woods Harvard Forest LTER site, Petersham, Massachusetts, United States -... | ecosystem: Environmental > Terrestrial > Soil > Temperate forest >...
GCATTTTCACCACCCATGGCGCTGGTGAATGGCGGGTATGTGTTGTTAGGGTTGAAATTGTACTGAAAACCTGTTCCCAAGAAAGGCTGCACTTTGCATCGTTTAGGCAAGAAGTAATATTGTATGGTAAAGGGTGCGGCTACTTTATGTGCAGTGTAGCTTGTGTAGCTGCTGTTTCCAACCCTGTCATTTACACTCTTTATCTTAGCTACAGTGCCCGGGATGGAGTTGTATTTCAGACCTGTTTCCACTTTGAAGTGAGCGTTCAGGGCTTTTCTCAGTACGAGGCTATTGCTGATATTGTAGTGTACTTTGCTTTGCCGGCTATGTATTAAGGGGTTTGAGTGAAATAAGAGTTCGCGACCTGATTGAAAGCCTATGGTAAGAGCAGGTTTATGTTTTTTGGTCTTAACAATGTTCTGCCCATATACGCATACCGAAGCCAGCGCCATATAGGAAATGGCCAGTGTGGATATGAATATTTTGTTGAGTGCAGTCATGGTTATACAAAATAACGAAACATTTCAGTAAATATTGTTAAAGGGCAGAAATAAGATTGTTCCACGTGAAACAAAGGCTGTCTTCCTACACTTGCGGAGATTAGATGAGATTTTCGGGGTAGGGTTTAACAGTACTAAAACATAATTTTAACAAAATTGATTTAGATGAGGTAATGACATTAGAGTCGCATCGGAATTACTTTCGATAGTGTATCTTTGCGCTATGTTTCCTGAATATGATGTAATAGTGGTGGGCGCTGGCCATGCGGGCTGTGAAGCTGCTGCTGCCGCTGCAAATATGGGTTCAAAAGTGCTGTTGGTGACGATGAATATGCAGACCATAGCCCAAATGAGCTGTAATCCTGCTATGGGTGGTATAGCCAAGGGGCAAATTGTACGGGAAATAGATGCCCTTGGTGGGTATAGCGGGATAGTGAGCGATAAGAGCATGATACAGTTCAGGATGCTGAACAAGTCTAAAGGGCCGGGAATGTGGAGCCCAAGGTCGCAGAATGATCGTATGTTGTTTGCCTCGACATGGCGGGAGATGCTGGAGAACACTCCGAACGTAGATTTTTGGCAGGATATGGTGAAGGGGTTGCTTGTTTCACGTGGAACATCTGGAAATCAGAGCAGAGTAGAGGGGGTAATTACTGGTATGGGACAGGAAATAAGGGCGAAATCGGTGGTTTTGACCAATGGAACCTTCTTAAACGGTGTAATACATATAGGTGAGAAACAATTCGGAGGGGGTAGAATAGGTGAAAAAGGTGCTACTGGTATCACTGAGCAGCTGGTAGAAGCTGGTTTTGAGAGTGCAAGATTGAAAACAGGTACACCACCACGTATAGACGGAAGGAGCCTTGACTACACAAAAATGGAAATACAGGATGGGGATGAGGAAGTAGTGGGTTTTTCGTACCTGCCAGTAGAAAAAGTAAAGGCTAAAGAACAGCGTTGCTGCTGGGTTACTTATACCAGCCCGGAGGTACATGAGATATTGAAGACGGGTTTTGAGCAATCACCGATGTACCAGGGGAGGATAAAGGGCAGTGGCCCGAGGTATTGCCCAAGTATAGAGGATAAGATAACCCGGTTTGCAGAAAGGGAGCGCCACCAATTGTTTGTGGAACCGGAAGGCTGGAGCACCGTGGAAATATATGTGAACGGTTTTAGCACCTCTTTGCCCGAAGAAGTACAGTATAAAGCGCTGAAAATGGTGCCTGGATTTGAGAATTGTAAGTTTTTCAGGCCCGGCTATGCTATAGAATACGATTATTTCCCGCCAACACAGCTAAAGTTTACACTGGAAACCAAATTAATTAAGAACCTGTTCTTTGCCGGGCAAATAAATGGCACCACGGGCTACGAAGAAGCGGCTTGCCAGGGTTTAATGGCGGGTATAAATGCAAATAGGGCCTCCAAAGAGGAAGAACCGGTAATACTTGGGAGGAGTGATGCCTATATTGGTGTGCTTATAGATGACCTCATCAACAAAGGGACAGATGAGCCTTACCGTATGTTTACCAGCAGGGCGGAGTACCGTACGTTGCTGAGGCAGGATAATGCCGATCTGCGGTTGACAGGACTGGGGCATAAAATAGGACTTGCTTCTGATGAGCGGCTCAGCCTGATGGAGGCGAAAAAGCAAAAAGTAGCGGATGTAAAGCGCATTTTGGCTGATTTCTCAGTAGATAGGGATATGGTAAGCGGCCTGCTGGCAGATAATAGCTCGTCGCAACTGACGGATAAGACAAGAGCGATAAAGTTGCTGCTGCGACCAAACATAGGGTTGAAGGATATGATGGCGGCTGTCCCAAGCCTGGGAGAACTGCTGAACGGTGTCGATCCATTAGTACTGGAGCAAGCGGAAATACAGGTGAAGTACGACGTTTATATAGAGAAAGAGCAGGAATTAGTAGCAAAGATGTCGGCGCTGGAGGGATTGATGATACCGGAGACATTCAATTATGACAAATTATCGGCCATATCTACGGAAGCCCGGCAGAAACTGAATAAGATAAAGCCCCGGACATTGGGTCAGGCGAGCCGTATCAGCGGGGTGAATCCAAGCGACGTGCAGATACTGATGGTATACATGGGGAGGTGATTTAAGGGAAAAGGTAGAAGTTAAAACCTAAAAGTGATAAGCGTTCTTTAAGAAAGGAAAAGTGATAAGGGAAAACCTTGATTTAAGGGAAAAGGGAGAAGTTAAAACCTAAAAATGATAAGCGTTCTTTAAGAGAAAGGGAGAAGTGATAAGTTAAAACCTCGAAGTAAGTGATCTTATTTTTGACTTAAATGGATGATTCAGTATTTAAGGCTATCCTTCATTATTGCAAATACCAGGAACGGTGCCATGCCGAAGTACGCAATAAACTCTATGAGCTGGGATGCACCACGCCAGAGGTAGAACAGCAACTGGTGCGGGTTATAGAGGTTAACGCGCTGAACGAGGAGCGTTTTGCCAGGGCGTATGCCGGTGGAAAATTCAGGATTAAGCAATGGGGGCGAGAGAAGATAAAGCAGCAATTGAAGCTGCGGAAGATATCGGACTACTGCATAAAAAAGGCCATGGGGGAAATAGATGGCGATGCCTACGACAATACATTAAGAAAATTAGCAATCAAAAAAGTGAATGAGATAAAAGGCGACAGGAGTGTATTGTCGCGAAAATCGAAACTATACCGTTACCTGGTGCAAAAGGGCTATGAGCGCGACATGGTGATGGACCTTGTAAAAGAATTAATATAAACCAATATAAGTAAATTATTTTTCCTTAGCTTTGCGTAGCTAATTGATACTGCTATATGGTACAACAAGTTACTGAAGGTGTAAACATAAGAGTAGAAACATTCTACCAACCCGATCAATCTAACCCTGTTCATTCTGAATATTTGTTTTCCTACAGGATCACGATAGAGAACCTTACTATTTATCCGGTGAAACTGCTCAGCAGGCACTGGCATATAATAGACAGCAATGGTACGCACCGCGAAGTAGAAGGTGAAGGCGTGGTAGGTATGCAGCCGGTGATAACGCCGGGCAATGTATACCAATACTCATCGGGTGTAAACCTGCACAGCGACATTGGAAAAATGTACGGCACTTATCTTGTTGAAAACCTCTTCAACAAAAAGAAACTTACCGTGAACATTCCTGAGTTCCAGTTGCTGGTACCGGCCAAGATGAATTAATCTGTGCTGGCTTCACGTGAAACAAACAATCTTATGGGCGAACAACTGAATACTGCCATAGCAACAAAATGGTTTGCGGCGTTTAATGCGCATGACCTTGAATTGCTTTTATCACTGTATGATGATGACGCACAACACTACAGCCCGAAACTAAAAATACGCCAACCGGAAACAGGTGGATTGATAACCGGGAAACCCGCGCTGCGCGCCTGGTGGCGGGATTCATTTAACAGACTGCCGACGCTGAAATACGAACCTACTAAGCTGACGGCAAATGAAGAACGTGTGTTTATGGAATACATACGCCATGTGGACAATGAGCCCGATATGCTGGTAGCCGAGGCGCTGGAAATTGCTGATGGACTGATCGTCGCCTCAAGGGTGTATCATGGGTGAAGCACTTCATTCGCCATTTTCAACTCCGTCATTTTTTTCTTCAGTTCTGTATTTACATCTTTCCACACACTCACCTGTTTTGCAACTTTAGTGAGCGTGCCAAATGATATAATGTGCTCCTCAACCGCATCGATAAGGGGGCCAAGTACCTGCGTGGAAAAGTAAATGACACCGGCGTTAGTGCGCTCTTCAAGCTGGTGGTCTTGTAACGTATCTACGAGTGTATGTATCTGTTTATGAAAGCCTGCGGCGTGCTTCTGGGCTTTGTGCAGTGTATTGAATAAGTTGTCGTAGAGGGCCAGGTTTTTCTCTCTTGGGCCGGTCTTTCTTTTCATCAGATCGGGCAGTACAGGCTCTATATGGGCTATGAGGTCTGTAAAAGAAAATATCTTGCAAAGCTTGCCGGCTGTAGCCTGGCGCATACTATGTTTCAGCAGATCTTCCAGCTCGTCCTCATCATTTTCTGACTGTGCAAAAGCAACAACCCGTTCGTCAACGATCACATTGTCTATATTAAGTTTGCTACGCAGGACTAATCCATCCAGCGCCACGCAGCGGCTCAGGGCCACATATACCTGCCCCGGTGCAAAAGACTGGTTGAGATCTACTACTGCTTTTTGCAGGGTAAGCCCCTGGCTCTTATGCACGGTGATGGCCCACGCCAGCCGCACAGGAAATTGTGTGAAGCTGCCTGATTCCTCTTCTTCTATTTCACCCTTCTGCGGATTTAAAGTATACCGCATATTCTTCCACGTCTCCTGTTCCAGCATCATGGGGTCTGTATAGTCTTCTCCCGGAAACGTAACCCATATACCGTCTTTGCCTATGACAGACACAATGCCAATTTTACCATTGTAATAGCGGCGTGGCGATTGCAGGTCGTTTTTCACAAACATGATCTGAGCGCCTTCCTTTAGCTGCAACTCTTCTTCGGTAGGAAGGTTGCGTGGATTGAATTCATTTTTTATAGTGCCTTTAAATGTGTGCAGGGGTTTGTTGATCAGTTCCAGCGATTGTTGGTTCACGCTGTCTGCTATGCGGTTATGGGTAGACAAGATAATATAGCCTTTCTCTTTCTGCGGGAGCGGGTCATATTGTTTGTTCAGTATATCAATATCGTTTTGTTCCACGTGGCCATTGCGGATACGATTGAGTATGTCTATGAATACCTGTTCTTTCTGGCGGTAGATCTTCTTTAGCTCTATGTACACCAATGGGTCGTGCTGCAATACTTTGGCATCAAAGAAATAAGGACTGTTGTAATAGTTGCGCAATATTTCCCAGTCCTGCTCCGGGGCTACAGGTGGCAACTGGAACAGATCACCGATAAAAACTACCTGCACTCCGCCAAATGGATGCGCCCAGTTTTTGCGCACATGGCGCAAGACCAGATCCATAGAGTCGAGCAGGTCGCAGCGCACCATGCTCACCTCATCTATTATCAGCAGCTCCAGCTTGCGGAGCAGCTTTAATTTTGTGTCGCGTAGTTTCAGATTGGCCAGCAGGGAGTGTTTGTCCTGCGTACCTTCTGATTGTCGCCCGAAGCCGCCTACTGTTGCCGGCACAAATGGCCCGAACGGCAACTGCAGGAACGAGTGTATGGTTTCGCCACCCGCATTGATAGCGGCTACACCAGTAGGCGCCACCACCGCGCACTGCTTGCGGGTTTGCGTGCGTATGTATTTCAGGAATGTGGTCTTACCTGTGCCTGCCTTGCCGGTGAGGAACAGGTTCTCATTGGTATCTCTTACAAAGGACACCGCTTTCTGAAAAATAGAATTAGATACATCCAGCGTATCAGCGGTTGTTTCAGGCATCGGGCAAAAATAACGAATAGTAGAGCACTACCGGAATAACTTTAGCAGATGCAATGCGTCACGCGCCGAAGTGGATGTAACCCTATTGCTTGGGGTGTCCGTACCAGATCACATCATCTTCGTAGTAGATACCCGTGACTGGGTCCTGGGCACCAACCTTGTGATATTCAAATACGCAGGTATCGGCTTTAAAATAATAGGTGAGGCTGGTGCGATGCGCTGTTCCAAACACAGTGTCGAAAAGCACGATACCGTTAGCGGAGTCGGTCTTTCTATAGTTCATATACACACCACCGATCTGTATTTCAAATGTATTGTACTTGGTTATAGCGAAATCTGTATCCTTAACGAATCGGCTATAATGAGCAGCATACTGGCGTACAGTATCACCGGGGCTTATGATGATGGCAACAGTGTCTTTGGGAGCATAACCATAGGGTGCTCCCCACCAGGTCCGCATCTTTACCATTCCAACAGTATGATCAACAGGTGAGTAGCCGTTGTTAGGGCTTTTGTTACACGAAAAAAGGGTTACGGCGGCAACGAGCAGCAAGAGATATTTTGGGTTTTTCATAAAAGGTGATATTTTAATATGGAAAACTAATGTTTATTTTAGATATAACAAAGAAATGCCGATATAAAATATAACCTGGCTCAAAATAATACGGTTACCATTTCAGGTCGAACTCATCAGATATTTTCTCCAACTGCACAGCATTAATCAGGGTATTCAGATAATCAACGAGCGGAACAGCGGGATAGGGCATGCCCTGGCCATAGGCTTCCTTCATTTTGTGATCGTAATAGAACTTAAATCCATAACCCGGCACATCGGTCAGGTGTACGAGGGGAATTACAAAACGGTCCAAGGCAGATGCTTTTAGCAGATCCGTTAGTTGTTTTAGTTGCGAGGCCGATAGCTGGCCTTTATATGTGCCGTTATATTTTCCCTTTTGCGGGACACATGAAAACAATAATGCGCCAGTAGAATCAATTTGAAATTGAATATTGGAATACTCGGCAGGAAGCATTCCGCTGCCAGAGCGGTAAAACCGTAATTGCCCGAAGGTGAGCGCAGAGTCATAAAGGCACTTGCGATTGACGAAAACGATAGTGTCCCAGGTCCTCACCAATCCATAACCATTATTATCCTTTGCTTTAAGGCGTAGTGTATCGTCATTGACCGAGACCACTCGAAATGCCTGGTGCTCGCCGGCCAATGTGAGGCTCAGCGTGCCTCCGTCATAATTCAGCATGCAGCCATAGGGGCGATAAAAGGCTGTGGCAAAATAGACTGAATCATTATGAATGTCGAGATATTCTGCGTTGGGGCCTATCCAGATATTGTAGATCTGGCCAGGTTTATTACCTGGCTGCGCTATTGCCTGACCTGCGAACAATGTAAACAGCAGGATGGGGAGCAATAGTTTCATAGACAGCAAAGCTACATATAGTTAAATAAATTGCGGTCAAGTAAATTCCGGTAGTGGAAACGCCCTAAATTTTGCTTCATAGAAGCGGCAAGCAAATAACAATCACTTAACTAACTGACGAAAGTCAGCTAACGACGTTATTAAATATAGTATTTTTGACAAATAATTTAAAAGTGATAAAAGGCCTGATGAGCAACTATCCTATCAAAACGTGAACAATATATACTATAAGCAGCAACCAGGCCCAGGAATAAACTTTGCCATGAAATTGAATAAACTATTAGAAAAGCAAGTAAGGAAATTTCTTCCCGACGATCTCGCCGAAGGGGAAAAAATGCAGTTGTTCCTGAATGCTGTGAATGACTCCTATAATGCATACGAAAGGGATATGTCGCTGGCGGGCCGTGCACTGAAGAAGAGTAAAGAAGAATGCGACGCAACAAACAATAAACTGAATAGCCAGATATCTCAGAACAAAGCCTCTATTGATAAGCTGAAGGAAGCTATTGGTGCTGCCGGTGAGGATATACTGGCTAAAGACAGTGGTGCCGGGGAACTGTTGCAGATAGCGGAATACCTGAAAAAGAATATAGGTATACTCAGAGGCACAGAAAAGAAAGTGCATGACCAGAAGTTGTTTTATGAACAGATACTGAACCGTATACCGGCAGATATAGCCATCATGGATAAGGACCACCGGTATCTTTTTGTGAATCCGCAAGCAATAAAAGACCCAGCTCTCAGGGAGTGGGTGATAGGCAAGACGGACGAGGAATACATGAGCTACCGAAACCGCCCTTTGTCAGACAGTATAGAAAGGAGAAAGTATTTCGATGCAACTTTAAAAGCGGGAACACAAACCGAATGGGAAGAAAAGATAGTTACACCTGATGGAGGTATAGTATACCAACTAAGGGTATTGTACCCGGTATTTGACGAGCGGGGTGAGCTCGACATCATGGTAATCTATGGCGTAAACATCACCGAACGAAAGAAAGCTGAAGAAAAGACAAAACTTAGCGAAGCACGATATAAAAGCATATTCAATAACGGGCAGGCGCTGATATGTACGCATGACATGAACGGCATATTGATAGATGTAAACAATGCATCGATGGCAGCGTTCGGGTATGGGGAAGAAGAACTGAAAGGAGCGCCGCTGGCTATGCTGCTGCCTGCTGATAAGAGAGCTGACTTTGAGAACAGCTACATGAAAGAGATCACCGAAAAAGGTAAGGCATCGGGCATAATGGTGGCGCTGAACAGGCAGGGAAAGAAAATATACCTGCTCTACCAGAATTACTTAGTGACCGGCGAAACAGAAGAACCCTACGTGATCGGTTTTTCGCAGGATATAACGCCGAGGATAGAAGCAGAGCGGGCCATGAAGATAAGTGAGGAGAAATACCGCAGCATCATTGCGAACATGAACCTGGGCCTTGTAGAGGTGGATAATGACGAGCACATAGTCTATGCCAACAATAGTTTTTGTGAAATGAGCGGCTATGATGCCGATGAACTGATAGGTAAAAAACCATGGGCTGTATTCTTTATTGAAGAGCGTGACAGTAATAGCGAGGAAGTAGCGAAGCGGCGAAAAGAGGGGCAGAGCGATGCATACGAACTAAAGGTAAAGAACAAAAAAGGAGAATCTAAGTGGTGGCTCATCAGTGGTGCGCCATCGTACGATAATAATGGCAACCTGAAAGGCTCCATAGGTATACACCTGGATATAACCCTGCAAAAGAACCTGGAGCGCGACCTGCGAAAAGCCAAATCGGATACAGAGCGCTCTGCTCATGCAAAAGAAGTGTTCCTGGCGAATATGAGCCATGAGATACGTACCCCGATGAACGCGATACTGGGTATAGGGCGGCTGCTGGGGAAAACCACACTGGAGGGGCAACAACAGCTATACTTAGCTACCATACAGGATGCCGCAAATAACCTGCTGGTGCTGATCAATGACCTGCTGGATTTTTCGAAGATAGAGGCGGGTAAGGTGTCGCTGGAGCATATAGGGTTTGAGCTGAATGCAGTGCTGCAAAATGCAGTGCAGGTGCAGCGGTACAAAGCGGAGGAAAAAGGCCTGTCGCTCAGCTACCGCGCATCGCCTGATATAGTAGCTGTGCTGAAGGGTGACCCATACCGCATCAACCAGGTGCTGATGAACCTGCTCAGCAACTCAATAAAGTTTACGGAGAAAGGAGAAGTGAAAATAGAATGCAGCCTGGTGGAAGATGATGGCGACAGGCAAACCATACAATTCAAAGTGACAGATACCGGCATAGGTATCAATAAAGATTTTGTAGCGCATTTGTTTGATAAGTTTACCCAGGAAGATGAAAGCGTGACTCGCAAATTTGGCGGTACCGGCCTGGGCATGAGCATCTGCAAGCAACTGATAGACCTGATGGGCGGGGAGATAAAAGTGGAGAGTAAAAAGAATACCGGTACCAGTATTTCTTTCATCCTTCGGTTTCCGAAAGGCTCTGCTGAAGACCTGCCGGACAGGCAGCAGATAGATGTGGATACCCAGGTGCTGAAGGGTAAGCGTATATTGCTGGTAGAAGACAATGAGACCAACCGGTTGCTGGCCAATACTATCCTGTCGTATTTTGGCGCTCAGGTGACAGAAGCGGAAGATGGGAGTGTGGCCATTAAAAAACTGGAGAACGGCGTCTACGACCTGGTGCTGATGGATGTGATGATGCCAGTGAAAGACGGCCTCGAGGCAACCCGGTATATCCGCAAGAGAATAGACAGCAACATACCCATCATAGCCATGACCGCAAATGCCATGAAGAAGGAAGAAGAAAGGTGCATAAAGGCGGGCATGAACGACTTCATATCTAAACCGTATGATGAGCACAAGCTGGTGCAACTGGTGGCCCAGTGGTTGGGCAGGGAGGTGAAGATACAATCATACACAAAGCCGCGGCCCGCTGAGGCAGGCCCATTGTTCAGCCTGGACAAAATACAATCGATAGCAAGAGAGGATAAGGGTTTTATAAAAAGAATGCTGGAGTTATTTATAGAGACCACGCCGCAGGCAGTTGTCGAGATGCAGGCAGCGTACGAAAAGAACGACCTGGCTACCGTGTCAGCGCTGGCGCACCGCACCAAGCCATCTATTCATAACCTATATATCCACTCACTGACCGATGATATAAAGGCGCTGGAACACCAGGCCGGTATACCAGCAGATCAGTTGCAACGGCACCTTGACCGCCTGAAGTCGGTAACGGATGAGGTAGTCAGCCAGCTGAAAGCAATTTTGCCGGAATACAATTAGTATCATTTCCACAGCTTTTGTTACATTTAAACAAGCTTTGGGGCGAAGGCCTTTTTGTAAGCGTTACCAACTCACCAAACCAATGGCGATACAGGAACATACAGCGGGAAAAAAAAGCAAAGTGCTACCTATGGTAATACTTGCTACTGCGCTGATACCTATCTGTGTCTACTTCAGCTATGTATTCCGGTATACCCTCAACATACCGCACATGGATGACTATGATGCGATACTGGGGTTCCTGGTCAACTTTAAGAACGCTGACTTTGCCGATAAACTGGGCCTGCTGTTTTCCCAGCACAATGAGCACCGTATACTGTCGTCTCGGATAGTGTATGTGCTTTACTACTCGCTGTGCGGATCTGTGAACTTCAAAAATATCATTGTCATCAACACATTGCTGCTGGTGGGTGTCTTTGCCGTGGTAGCTGTGTTTATAAAACGTGTATTGCCCGCCAACTGGGTAGTGCCTGTAGTGATCCTGAGCTTTTGCCTGTTCGACATCAATAATTACGACAATGCGGTCTTTGCCAGTTACGGTATGCAAAACTATGGCATAGTGCTGTGGTTTGTAAGCAGTATGTTGTGTTACACCGGCACAAAGCGATGGTACTTGTTACCGGCGGCACTGCTGCAGATACTCTGTGTATACTCCAGCGGTAATGGCATATTGGCTTCGCTGTTCATATTGCTGTCGGTATGCCTGACGCGCGACCGTGTGAAGATTGTCACCGCGCTGGCTGTGTTCCTTATCTTCTCCCCCTTGTATTACTTACATTATCAGCAACCGGAAACCAATTTTTTCACTACCGACATTACCAAAATAGTTCCTTACTTTCTGCATGCTGCGGGCGCGCATTTTGGCTTTGACGCCGGTGTGGCCGCAGGGGGTATAATGATAGTCGTGTTGCTGGCGGCAATGGCTTATGCAAAAAAACTAGGCAGGTTGCCGGGTAGTGCTATGCCGCTGGTCTGTCTTGCAGGCTTTGTGCTGGCCTCACTGTCGGTGATGTCGGTATTCCGCGGCAATATGCCGGTGGGCAATGCGTATACCAGCCGTTACTTTATTTACGGGCACCTGCTGCTGGTGTTGTCGTTCGTGTTTGCGTTGCTGTGCGTAGATAACCAGAAAATAATAATGGCAGAGGGAGTAGTGATGGCCATCGTGGTGCTGTTCATATACAAGGCCGATATTGATGATGGAGAAAAGGCATTTCAGTATTATTACAACAGCCTCAAGAATATACAATACGATTATCCTATCCGGGATAAAGCGAAGGCGATCGCTGAATCATCTTGCCAGGAGCAGGTCTATTGTATAGAAGATCACAGGGGTGATGAATAGATCCTCAATTATTTTTTCTCACCCGTTTCAATTCTATCAGGTTCATGGAATTACTGGTAAATCCGGCAATGTTGTTTTGTGTGAAGTGCAGGATCTGGTCGTAGTAAAGCGGGAGTATGGGAGCCTGCGACATCACGAGGCTGTCCATGCGGCGATAGAGGGCATACCGTTGTGTATCGGGCATATTGAGGCTTTGTTCATACCATTGATCGAAGGTGGGGTCTGAGAAACGCGTATAGTTGGGTGGCGCCGGAAAATGACCGTTGAAAGCGACCAGAAAAGATTCGGCATCTGGATAATCTGCAAACCAGCCTGCACGGAAGATCACGGCTTGCGAGCGGCTCATTTGTTGCTTGAGTATATTGGGTTGTATCACCTCAATGGTAACGGGTATGCCTACCTCCTGCAACTGCGAGGCCACGAAGTTGACGATATCTACATAGTTGTCCTGGACAAGTATTTTTATAGGTTTCAGCCCGTGGCCATTGGGGTAACCGGCCTGTGCTAATAGCTGCCGTGCCCGCGCGGGATCGTAATGATAACCATAAGTGGCAGCGCTATCGTATCCGGGCATGCCTGCCGGTATAAAACCTTCAGTGGCGGGGAAGCCAAGGCCATTCTTGAAGTAGGTGACTATTTTCTGTTTGTTCACCGCATAACTGATGGCGCGGCGAATCAGCGGGTTTGCTGTGGGCTCGTCGTGAAGCGCGGGCAGTGCAGTGTCTGTGAGGAAGCCGATATATTCAGTATTGAGGTAGGTGCCTTTTGTGACACGGAATTTTTTGGCGTATTCTTTTCGCAACGAGCCGTCTTTGAGGAACAGCAGATCTTTGAACGATCCATCGACACCATTTACAAAATCTACCTTGCCCTGCATGAACATCAGGAACTCCGTTGCCTTACTATCTACAAATGATATCTGCACTGCATCGAGATAAGGCAGTTGAACTCCAGCTGAATCGTGTTCCCAATAGCAGGGATTACGGACGAGGCTCAGGGCATTGCCCTCGTCCCAGTTGTGCAACATGAACGGCCCGGTGCCACAGGGGTGGTTGCGGAAACCGACGCCCCAATGCTCTACTACTTCGTGTGGTACAATGCTACAGTAAGGATTGGTGAGTACTTCGGGCAGCGGACGGAAAGGCTTAATGAGCTTGATGGCGAGGGTGGTATCGTTGAGCGCGATGAAAGGGTCTTTAGCTGTTACGCGACCATTGAATATCCAGGCGCCGGAAGATGCCGTGCGCGGATCAATGATGCGAAAGAAGGAATACACTACATCAGCAGCGGTCATGCGGCGGCCTTTGCCACCGGGGAATACAGGGTTGTCCTGGAAGAAGACATCGGGGTGAAGGTGAAAGGTGTAAGTGAGCCCGGAAGGCGAGACCTCCCAGCTACTGGCGAGGGAGGGCACGGTATGGTTGTGCTCGTTGGTCTCCACAAGGGTGTTGAAGACCATGTGGTCTATCCATATCATGTATTGGTAGCGTGCAAAGGCAGGGTCTATGGATTCCAGGTAGCCGGAGGAAAGGTTGAGGTGAAACACCTGCGTGGAAACCGGTTGATGTGGCGCATTGCAGGAAAATAGCCATAACAGCCCCAGGCCCAGGATGGACAACTGTCTGAACATGACAGACAGGAAGCGAAAAAGGCCGAATGGATTATTGTTTTTCACTGTTGATGCAAAGTAATTGAAATGCGACCTAATTTTGAGGATAATTATGACAAAGCTCTCAGTCAATATAAATAAGATAGCCACCCTGCGCAACAGCCGTGGCGGGAACAACCCGGATGTGGTACAGGTAGCGATAGACTGCCAGAAGTTTGGTGCAGACGGAATAACAGTGCATCCTCGGCCAGATGAACGACATATACGGTATGCCGATGTGCGGGAAATAAGCAAGATCATCAATACAGAGTTCAATATAGAAGGCAACCCGCTGGAAGATAAGTTTGTGGAGCTGGTGCTGGAGACGAAGCCGGCGCAAGTAACACTGGTGCCTGATGCACCGGGGCAGCTCACTTCTAACCACGGATGGGACACGATAAAAGAAAAAGACTATCTGCGGAAAATAATAGGTGTGTTCAAGCAGGCTGGCATAAGGGTATCCATATTTACAGACCCGGTGGAGCGCATGGTGGCTGCTGCGGCAGAAACTGGAACGGACAGAGTGGAACTGTATACGGAGGACTATGCACGGAACTACCGGAAGGACAGGAATGCCGCAGTAAAGGATTACCTGGCCGCCGCAGAAGCGGCAACGAAAAACGGGCTGGGACTAAATGCCGGCCACGACCTGGATATGGAGAACCTGGAGTTTTTTAAGCAGTCGGTACCGGCGCTGCTGGAGGTATCTATAGGGCATGCACTGATCAGCGATGCATTGTATTATGGATTGGAGAATGTGATACAGATCTATAAGCGGAAGCTGCAATAGGGGAAACAAGAGCCAAAAACGGAAATTACCTATAAGTTAATTGCTCCTTCATATAGTTTTTCAAATAATCTTGCTATTTTAGAGGCGGTTTAGGAGCGGTGCAAGCGCTCCTATGGGGGATTATTCTCCTTTAAAAAACGCTACATGAAGAAACATATACACATTGCAATACTGGGCATGTTGTGTTCCACATCTGCATTTGCGCAGTTCAACCTGGGGGTTGCTACCAGCGACTACAGCGTTATGAACAGCATGTACATGAACCCCGCGAACATTGCGGACTGCCGTGAAAAAATAGTGATCAATATCATAGGCATCAATGCTGGTCTGGAAAATAACCTGGGCAGGCTTACCTCATTAGGCGGATTGAACACAGCATTGAAGAGCGGCAATACAGACAATATTTTCAATTATACTAACTCGTCTACTTTCAGCCTGCTGGCGCCATTTGCCGAGGTGAAGGGGCCGGGCCTGATGATAAATATAGATAACAAGAACAGCCTCGCATTTACCACCGGTGTGCGCGGTTTCAACCAGTTCAATAATTTTGACCAGTCGCTGTTCCGCACGATCAGTGACCCTAACTATACTTACCAGGGAAGCACTACCGGAAATGTAGACCTGACCTCAAGGAACTTTAATTATACCGCGCAATTGTGGAGCCAGATAGGGCTGACCTACGCCAGAGTATTGCTGGACCAGGGCGAACATAAATTACGGGCAGGCGTCACCCTGCGCTACTTAGGCGGCATAGGTTATGTGGGACTGAAGGGCAATAATCTCGATGCGCATTACCGCTCGGGAAATGATTCGCTGTATGTGACTAATTCGGACGTAGAGTTTGCGAGCAATGTACTAAGTACAAAGAACGCGTTGGTAAATGGCTTCTCTAACAGCGACCTACTGAGCACGATCTTCGGAGCGAAAGAGGGACATGGTGTGGGTGGCGACATAGGCGTGGTGTATGACTATATACCGGAGAACATGGCAGGTGACGGCCGGTACAAGCTGCGCCTGTCGGCATCTGTGACTGACATAGGGCATATCACCTATAGCGCCAGTAACAACTTCAACGCCAACATTTCGGGGAATGGAAATATCACTGCGAACGGGCTGAGCAATGTGAGCACATTTGACGAGTTCAGGGCGTATGCGAAGGCGCAGGGTTTCAAAGCGGATACGCTGAGCCAGGCATCGAAAGTGTACCTGCCTACGGCACTGATACTGGGTGGCGACTACAACATCATCAGTAAGCTTTATGTGAACGCAACGATCATGGGCAATCTTGCTAACCGCCAGAATTTCGGGAATTCTTATTATGGCTTTGTGAGTGTAACGCCCCGCTATGATACACGTATGTATTCTGTATCGTTGCCTATTACTTATAGCGTACTGGCACACAATATGGAAGTGGGCCTGGGGCTGCGTGTTTCGGGATTTTATATAGGCAGCCAGGATATGCTGGCGCTCTTCTCTAAGAACCAGTTTGGCTTTAATATTTATGCAGGCGGATATGTGCCGCTGTTCAAAAAGAGAACAGCCCAGAGACATAATACAGGACGCAGTTTAGACACTACAGACTTTAACGCAGAGCCGGATATGGAACATGGCGGTGCAACAGATACAACGTCTGATTGTCCGGACCTATTTGAAGCGGTAGATGACAGCCCTGTGCGGATGGCGCCGGTGGCACAAACTGAAAAAGACACAGACGGCGATGGCATACCTGATAGCCGCGACGCCTGCCCTACAGTTGCGGGTCCGGCATCAAACAATGGCTGCCCGCTGCCGAAGGATAAGCCGAAGAAAACGGTGAACTTTTCAAACACTACTATACAATTTGAAAAAGGAACCACGATCAGCAAGGACGCTTATACGACGCTCGACGAAGCAGCACAAACGCTGAAAGAATATCCGTCTTACCACATGATGGTGTGTGGCTATACTGATAATAAGGGCACCGCATCAGAGAATTTGGCTTTGTCGAAAGCAAGGGCTGAGCAGGTAAAAAAATACATTACCGGTAAGGGAATTTCATCTGACCGTGTGCAGACCAACGGCCTGGGCGACTCACAACCCATTGCCGATAACAGCACTGCAGATGGCCGCGCAAAGAACCGCCGCGTGGTGCTGATGCTGAAAAAGAACTAAGCAGAATTTTATAGCGACTGTAGAAATGCGACCACGGCTGCCCGGTCTGTTTTCGAGAGTTTTGTGAACTGATCACGGCTGGGCTGTGCTTCGCCGCCATGCCATAATATAGCTTCTTCAAGCGTGCGTGCCCGGCCATCATGTAAGTAATAAGGTGTTCCATTTGTTTTCTCCAGCAGACCTATTCCCCATAAAGGTGTAGTGCGCCACTCGGTGCCAGTTGCCTGGTAGTCGGGGCGGTTATCGGCAAGGCCGGCGCCCATATCATGTACCAGCAGATCGGTATATGGATGTATGCGTTGGTTGCTGAGGGCAGGCAGCGTCACATTGACGCCGGTATACATAGTAGGTATGTGGCAGCCGGAACAATTGAGCTGTGTAAATAAAGCTTCACCGCGCATTACAGCAGGGGCAGTAACATCGCGCCGGGCGGGCACGGCCAGTGACCGCACATAAAAGGTAACAGCATTGAGGATACTGTCGGCGACATCAGTACCAGCAGTATCAATAACTGTGGCATACTGTGTTTGTCCGTACAAGCTTTTCTTCAGTTGTACATAACTGGTGATACCCATATCCTGCTGAAAGGCAGTGGCTACCTGTACGAGCAGGCTTGAGGTATTGGCTTTCAATCCAAAGCGGCCAAGTTCTGTTTTTTGCGTGTAAGGGTTATATACATAATTGGTATGGCCTTTTATGATGCCGGATGCGGCCGCGTTGGCGGTTGCGAAAGACTGTATAGTGGCTTCGGGTATGTTCTCGATCAGGCCCAGGCCGAAGACCGGAGGCGCGGTGCGCGGAGAGAGCATGTAGCCAGCCGGCAACGGCATATAAGCACCTGATAAAGTATAGGTAGGCATGCGCAGTGATGCGGTGGCGCCATCGAAATAACTGAATACCTGCTCGGCATAAGCAATGCTGACCGTGGCCTCTGGTTGTGTGCCATAGACAGCCACATTTTGCACCTGCCCGCCAAAACCAGGTGCGGGGTTGGGGCCCCCGTGCGCGTCTGCGCCGGGTATGCTGATGCGCATAAGTAATGATGAAGAAGCCTGGCCAACAGTAGGAATGCCAATGCCATCATTGTGATGGCAGTTGGTACAGGAAGTATTATTGTATGCAGGGCCCAGGCCACCGTAGTAAGGTGCGGGCGCAGCAACAAAGACCTGCGAAAATACTTTGTCGCCAAGGTCATGTATATGTGCATCCCAGTAGCCCATATCACTGTAAGGGTTGCTGAATGAACCGGAGCTGATGTCAAAAACGGTAGCATCGCCACCGGAAAGGCGGGGGTCGAAGTTGTTATCATTTTGCTGCGCAGCGGTATTTGCCTTGCGGCACATGGTGCAGCAAAAAACCAACAATAATGCCGATGCAGTTACCAGTACCTTCTTCATAATCACTTAGTCTTTCACGTAGGTTTGTATAAAAGTTTTCAAGTCGCCGTCGAGGGTGCCCTGCAATGTATTGAGGGCGGTCATGGCAGACTGCAATTGGGTGCGCTGTGTGAATATTGCTGATTCAAAAGTCACATTCACAGTATTGAGCGCGTTGATGGCAGCGGTGAACTGCTGCTTGATATTATTATCGAGCGACAGATTTTTTGCAGCTACGAATGTGCTGATGCTTGCGCCAGTTTGTCCGTTGAACGTACAGAGGTATGCGTTCTGCGCACCGATAATGTTGTTCCTGAAATCGATCATGGAGTTATGTGAGAACGGGGACTCTGTCTGGAAAGAATCGCGTGAGGTATACGGGTCGTATATCTTGCCGCCGGATGCCTGCTGGCCAACCTCATTGCAGATATCGCTGATAGACCCTATGATGGCAAGCAGTAACTGCTGGTGGCTTGTGAAGCGGGTGCTGCCTGCGCCGGCCTGCAACACCTGCTGTTGGAAATTGCCGCCTGTGGCAGACCAGCTATAATTAAGGCTGTCTATATTGTTAAGAATGTCCTGCGACAGGGCTACCATGTATTGCTTTTGGGCAGCATTGATAGAATCGGCAGTTGCGGCGCCGTTCTGCCCCCACAGGATAAATTCAAGTGGGTGATAACCACGCAGAGACTGGCTGAGGTTCTGTACGGTAGCAATATTTAAAGCAGTGCTACTGGCAACCAGGGAGTCGAGCTGACGATAGTCGACCGGCCATGTATCTGTATTGGGGTCGTAGTTATTGTCTTCAACAGGGCCGAACAAAAAGCCTTCGCAGGTTTCCCACGATGTACGCACGTCTCTCCATGCCTGCTGTGCAGCAGCGAGGTTGGCATCGGTGGGCGATGTGTTCAACGTAAGTACGGCAGTATTGAGCGCAGTAGCTTTTACCTGCAGGTTGGCATATTCCGGCAATGCAATTTTCTGTACAAAATCAGTGATTACTTGTGTTTCTGTGACAGTAGTAGTAGTAGGGGCCGGAGTTTTATGGCAAGCCGATATAACGATGCAACCGGCAAATGACAAGAGGATTATTTTTTTCATGTTGTTTGTGTTAAGTGGATAGATAATTGTTCTTTCAAAATTTTGACGGGTAACTGAGTCAGGTCTTTTTCTGCCGGGCCTTTGGTCACATGCCCCTGGTGATCGAACTGGCTGCCGTGCAGGGTACAATAGTAATTACTGCCGGTTTTAGTGAGTGGCTGGCCTGCATGGGTACATTCAAGTACCAGCGCCAGATAAGACCCATCAGCGTTTTTCTGCACCGCGAGGTCGAAGTTGTAATTGCTGACACGCACCAATTTGTAGTCGCTGTTATCAAATGCAGTAAGTGGTATGAGTACTTCATTATCCTTAGCGGAAGTCTTAACCACGCCCAGCGGAGTTTTGCACGACGACATGAGCGCGCTGAGCAGAAAGCCGGAGCTAAGTGCTATACACACACCACAGGAGCCTTTTATGAAATCTTTCCTGTGCATATTAAAACGAGTAGCCGATTCCGAGGTTAATAAAAGTATTGTTGGGATTGTAGGGCAGTGCATTGGGGTTAGGGTTTACCAGCAGGTCGGGGTTCTGCGGACCGGTATGCAATAGCCGCACATCGGCCTTGATCACTACATTGGGTATGGGCAGGTAACCAAACCCTGCAATAAGATGAGACTGCTTTTCGGTACCGTCATAGATACCGGTGGCTGGCAACTGTGCGTTCAGATCCAGCACTTCATAACGGGCGAAGACGTTTAATGTCCTGCTGTGCCACTTATCACTTTTTGCTGTCTGCAGCAGATTGTAACCCAGCTCGGCATAAGCGCCATACATCTGGCTGGCCACATTGTTGGCATAAGCCCTGTTGACACTTGCCGCATTGGGTATGGAAACATTACAGCCCAATGCTTTGAACGAGATGCCTTTATTATTATACTGTATATCGCCCTCCGCCAGGTACAATGGCGTACCGAAAACACCGGATTCCAGTTGCAGGCTGTCTGCTGCGCGTGGGTTTAACGGAGTAGTGCCGCCCGCATAACCCGATACCTGGAATTTCCAGTTTCCGGCAAAGAACTGAATAGCAGCCGTTACCGCAAGGTTGTTTGCCCCCGCCAACTGGCCTTCTGCTCTGCCATCCTGGAAACCGGTGCCATGCTGAAAGCTGGCATTGTTCAATCCATTGACAAAGGCAATGCTATAGCTAAACGGGAGCGCAGTAGTTTGCCCGTAAAAGCCGATACCTATTTCGCGCCACGTTGAGGGAATGACCAATTGCTCTACCATGGGCCTTTCCACACCATTGAAGTTGATGGGCAGGTGGTTTTCATTAACTATGCCAATGCGCGGAAGGAATAAACCGGCAACTATATACTGGCGCGGATTGAGACTGAATTTAAGATAGGCCTGCTCCATGCCCACCTCCCCGGAAGGGCTGCCACCGGCCACTTTAGCATCTTCAACCTCCAGTTCAGAAAAGAAAGCAATGCGGCCTGAAAACTGGTGGCCAACAAAAAGCACAGCTCGTTTTAGATCAACCAATGATTGTTCCCTGTTGAGATCGTGCTGATAAAATAATTCGCCATAGCCGGAAATGACTGTTTTTGAATGGGCTGAGCCATAAGAATTCAATGAATCTTCGCCTGTATTGGCCACCAACACCTGGGCGGGTGTTTGCGCAGGTTTATTCTGGGCTTTTAACTGTGTACTGAGGAACAAACAAAAAGCAGATATGCATACTTGTCTTAACATGTGTACCGGGGTTAAATCGGGGTGCAAAAAAACAGCTAAGAATACAGAAAGGCTTTTGGATACGGGAAAAACGGTTTTTACAAACGGGAAATAACTAAAACTAAATGAAGATAATCCGCAAGGCGCCCAGCAGCACTACCACCAGGATAAAACCTACCAGGATGTAGGTTGTAGTGTCGGAATCCTCCATGTTTTTAAACTTCGCCTTCATTAACACAAAGATAACGGGTAGTTCTTAACGGACCAAGTATTTCTCTGAAAATTAATTCATTACATCAATAGCAAAACATATATTCCACAATATTTCTTTCATAACTAATTGACAAAATTATTAAGGAATAGGCGCAAACCAGCTACAGATCGTCTATTTCTATTACGTCGCCGGCGGCGGGGCGTATGAGCTCGTAACGGCGGGCAAAGTTGCACCAATGGCAGGTCTCCTTTCCGCATCCGCGGTCAAATTCATGGTTCATGATCCGGCTATAGGTTTCTTTTAGCTGATGGCGTACGGTCAGTTCATCCTGTTCAAATACGGGTATCGTCACCTGTGTGTATTGGCCGGTCTTGCTTTTCTGCACGAAGTCGAATGTACCTGTCGATACCTTCATGGGCCGGTCTTCCAGGTTTTCAAGCAGCAGTTTATAAAATACCATCTGGCGCCAGTAGTCGCCACCCATTGGTTCTTTTTCATTTGGCGGCGCTGTTGCGCTGTTCGCAGATCTGTCTGGGTCGCCGGTCTTGTAGTCGATCACTTTGCAGGTATCGCCATACAGTTCTATCTTATCTATTTTGCCAGTAACGGGTACGCCATCCAGGAAGTAGCGCGGAACCTTAAATTCTATCTCTACGTCTTTATGAAACGTATGTACATAGTGGTCGTAATATTCTGTCAGCAAAGTCTTTCCCTGTTCCTTGCGCCGGTCGAACTGTGTGGGTGTAAAGCAGGACAATTCGGCATAGAGCGCTGAATTGAAGAGGCCTATCACATGGTCTTTGTCGGGGAACTCGCCTTTATGATCTTTCATGTCGCGGAACAAATGTTCCAATGCATAATGGACAGCGATACCAAAGGCCAGGGCGTCGTTTTTCTGGAAAGGTACTTTAAGAATGGTCTCGTAATAAAATGCCAGCGGACAATGCAGAAATTTAGACAAGGCCGAATAGCTCATGATAAACTGCTGTAGTATTCGATCTATCCACAAGCCATTTGCGGTCTTTATATGCACTTCGGGTACAGGCTGTATGGCCCACTTTATGTGTTCTAAAATATCGTCCTGGCCAACCACAGGTAACTCCCTGTCTTCAGGCGCAGATATCTCATCAATAAATACGGAAGTTGCCAGCGCCTTGCCGGCATTGTCGTTCAGGGCATACGATACCTGCAGGTGTTTTTTGGCTCGGGTGAGCGCTACATAGAACAGGCGGCGGGCCACTTCCACCTTGTATGTTTTCTCCGGGTCTTCGGTGGTGGCCGTTATGGTATCCGGCATTTTGAATTCATTGCCCGCTCCCCTCTTTTCTTCCCAGAAGTTTTTGGTGCCGCCTATCAGGAAGACGTATTCAAACTCATTGCCTTTAGCGCTATGCGCGGTATAAAAATGAACACCGTTGTCGTTTTGCACCACCCGCTGCAAGGGCACGGAGATCCGCTCATCGTTCATCCGTTCTATCATTTGCAGAAGATCCGCAGATCTTAATTTTGTGTTCCGCGACCAGGTATCTTTTACAAATTCAAAAAAAGTATTCAATACCTGTATATCCCATACATGGTTAGGCGTTCTCACTATGTGAGCCACTATACCGCTCTCATGCACTATCTTTTCTATAAGCAGGGGCAGTGGCAGGCTGAGTTGTTGCTTCTCCCACTGGTCCAGGTTATTGCCCAGGCGGTGCAGTGCTTTTGCGGAGCGCAGTCCCAGTGACTCTATCAGCAAAGGATTGGACAACAACAACCGCCAGCGGGTGGGCCCTTTTTCTTTGCGACTGCTTTGCATATGCAGTGCCAGCAGGGCAATGTCGGTAGGGTCTATGCCGTAATAGGGCGCGTGCATAAGCTCGAACAACACAGGTTCGCCCTCAAAAGGTTTTTTGCGTTCCTCATCCAGGTAGCGCAGCACATTCAATAACTGCTCTACCAGGTGTTCTTCCAGTATATTTACCGGCCTCTTAATATTATACGGTATGCCTTTGCGCTCCATAAGCGCGATGATATTATCGGCCTGTTTGTGCTGGGCGTATAATATAGCTACCTCGCCCAGCGCAATGCCCTTCTGCTGCAACCGTTCTACCTGCATCACTATATCGGCCTCTTCCTGCAGCACATTCCTGTATGCCTTAACCACAGGTTTTATATGGTGCGCGGGATCTTTAAAACGATCCCCCGATGAAATTATGTTCTTATTTAACTCCAGGTCATGGAGCTGGTGTATGAGGCGCTTCTTATTATATTCTATAGTGGCCATAGCCATATCCAGTATGGGCTGGGATGAACGGTAGTTATGCGGCAGCACTATTACCTTGATATTGGCCTGGTAACGATCATAAAAATCAACAATGTTGCGGATGCGGGCGCCCTGGAACTCGTAGATGCTCTGGTCATCATCGCCCACTACGAAGATATTGGGGTCATCCCAATAAGAAGACAGGAGATTGAGCAGTTCGTTCTGGGAGCCGTTGGTATCCTGGAACTCATCTACCAATATGAACTGGTAGCGCTCCTGGTAACTTTGCAGCAGCGCGGGCTGTTCTTTAAATACATCTATCACCCACAGTATCATGTCATTAAAGTCATACCTGCCGGTCTCTTTCATTTTTGCCTGGTACGTATCATATAACAGTGCCGCCGCCCGGGTGTCTTCCATTCTTCTTACTTCCTCATCTACCGCTTTTTGTTTTACGTCGCCTTTTTTGTAGCCTTTGCCATTCACCTTATAAATATATTCTTCCCTGTCGGGCAGGCTGCTGATGTGATCATCAATGGCTGCCGACACCAGCGCCGGTGAAAGGTGTTCCCTTTTCATTACATCAAACAGGCGGTTCAGCTTGTTTACGTCAAAGTAGATATTGCCGCTCAGTTTGCGCAAAGCGTGGCCCTGCGGCAGCTCATCAAATACATTATATAATAGTTCGGTTCGCTCCAGGTCACTGATAGGCTGCAATGAGCGCATGCTGAAGTAGTCACTGTTGTTCTGGATCACATTATTACAGAATGCATGAAAGGTGTGGATGTTCACCTTGTGCGCTGCCGGGCCTATGATCTGTACCAGCCTGCGGCGCATAGCATTGGTAGCCTCATCGGTATAAGTGAGGCACAGTATTTCCTGCGGTTGCACCTGGGCTTCGCTGCGGAGCAAGTAGGCAATACGCATCGACAAAACCTCGGTTTTGCCCGTACCCGGCCCGGCTATTACCATTACCGCACCATAGATAGTGTCAACGGCCTCTTTTTGCCGGTCATTGAGTTTATTATAGCGTTCCAGGTACAGATCTTCGTTAATGGTCATTGGGCTGTGTATTGGCAATGAAGTTAAATACAATACCCTAAACCGGAAAAAAATAACGAATAAGCATTTTTTACACCACGACTTAACATTAAGTTAATATAGCGGTAACATGGTGGTAATGTCGGTTTATTTCCTTTGCACCATTAAACACACCCACAAACAAATAAAAAATGAGAAAAACAATACTTAAAGCCGGCATCTTTTGCTCTTTATTATCGTTAGCAGGCGCTGCCAACGCACAAATGGCTGATACTACAGCTGAATTTAAGCCAGGTGGCAAATTATGGGGCTACGCCTTCGGTGATTATGCTTACAAGGGCGCAACCGATGACGCAGGTCGCGGCGGTTCTAACCAGTATACAAAGGTTCCGCTGAACACTAACGAATTCCAGTGGCGTCGTATTTACCTCGGCTACAACTATGATATCAGCAAGAAATTCTCCGCTGAATTCCTTTTGGCTGCTGAAGATGATTTTGCATCAGGCCTTTTAGGGCAAAGCAATGGTGATATCCTTGCCAACAATAAGTTCTCTCCGTATGTGAAACTTGCGAACATCCGCTGGAAGAACATTTTCAAGAATTCAGACCTTGTTTTCGGACAACAGAATACACCGGGTTTTGCAAAAACAGGAAGGAACGATCAGACTTCGGAAGAAATTTGGGGATACCGTTCAATAGAAAGGACTATTACGGATATACGCCGTACTCCTTCTTTTGATATGGGTGCTTCTTTACAGGGTTGGTTTGATAACAGGGGAAATTTTGGTTATACCGCTATGATGGGTAATGGCCAGAGCGCAAAACCTGAAAATGATCCATACAAATGGTTCTATGGTGATGTATACGCTAAATTCTTTAACAAGCGTTTGATCGTTCAGTTCTACCAGGATTATGAAAAGCTGAACTGGAACCCAATGGTTGCCGGACAGTCTGAAGTTGCTACTACAACAGGCGGCGTAACTACTTATGCTTTACCTGCTTCACCAGCCGGTTTGCATCATGATCGTAACATGAGCAAGTTGTTCGCTGCATGGACTACAAAAAAACTCACTATCGGTGTTGAAGCGTTCGAGAACGTTTTGATGGGTGATGTACAGGAAGTGGTAAAATCACAGAACAAGGTTTACTACGCTACTACTAAGGCAATGGGCGTATCTGCTTTCGTTCGCGGACGTATATACGAAGATAAGTTAGGCTTCTTCGCACGGTATGACAACTATGATCCTAGCGGTAACCTTAATGCTATTACCGGTAATAAACTGGTTACTTCTTACACTGCTTTGACTTCTCAGTATGATCCAACTACAAAAGAGCAGTTCGTAACATTCGGGCTTGATTACACTCCGATAAAGAATGTACACATCATGCCGAATCTTTGGTTGAATACTTACCAGAGCGCGTTGTCAAGCAGTGAATATAGCCTGAACACAGCGGGTGGCACACCTTCAAAAGCATCTGATGCGGTTTATCGCCTGACATTCTACTGGATCTACGGTAAATAATAATCACTAATCAAACACACGAAATTCATTAAAACAAAAAATATGAAAACGTTTAAAAGTTTAGCATTGGCCAGCCTGGCAATCGTTATCACCGGCGGTATGATGATGACCAGCTGCGGTGGTTCTGGTACAGCTTCTAAGGCTGACAGCACAGCAGGCAAATCAGGAGACGATAACACGCTCCTTGGTGCAGGCGCTACTTTCCCTAACCCATTGTATTCAAAGATGTTCTCTGAATATGACAAGGCTAACGGACAGAAAGTAAACTATCAGTCTATAGGTTCAGGCGGCGGTATACAGCAGCTCACGAGCAAGACCGTAGACTTCGGCGCATCTGACGCGCCGCTGAACGGCAAGCAGGATTCAGCGTTACCAGCGCCAGCCATACACATCCCTATTACAGCGGGTGCAGTGGTACTGAGCTATAACATTCCTGACATGAAGGATACTCTGAAGCTGACGCCTGACGTTTTGGCTAAGATATTCCTGGGTGAGATCAAGAAATGGAACGACCCTAAGATCATGGCTGTGAACAAAGGCGTTAAGTTGCCTGCTACAGACATACTCGTAGCTCATCGTTCTGATGGCAGCGGTACTTCCAACATCTTCACTACTTACCTGAGCAAAGTAAGCACAGACTGGGAAAGTAAAGTAGGTAAAGGTTCTTCTGTTAACTGGCCGGTAGGTCTTGGCGGAAAGGGTAACGAAGGTGTTGCCGGTTCTATCAAGCAGACACCAGGCGCAATAGGTTATGTAGAACTTGCTTATGCTATACAGAACAATATGGCTTTTGCAAAGATCCAGAACAAAGCGGGCAATTTCATTACACCAAGCATCGCAAGCATTACTGCAGCAGCAAACATTACTATACCTGGTGATGCAAAAGTATCACTTACTAATACGGACGCTACCGACGGCTATCCTATATCGGGTCTTACTTGGATACTGGTATACAAGGAGCAGAAGTATGACAACCGCACGCAGGATAAGGCTATAAAGATGCTGAAGATGATACAGTGGATGATACATGACGGACAGCAATATTGCGCCCCGCTCAATTATGCACCACTTTCTGCAAATGCAGTAGCAATAGGTGACGCACAACTGAAAAGCGTTACTTATGACGGCAAGCCAGTATTGCAGTAACCCGCAATAAAAAAATAATGAAGGACACAGTTGATAATGATCTGATTACCCGCCCCGATGCAAATTCCGGGCGGGTAATTAAATCTAAAAAAGACCCGGAAGCCGTGAGTACAACCAAGCGATTAAAAAGATCCCACCGGCAAATAAAGGCAGAAAATATTTTCAGGCGCACGCTGACGGTTGTGGGCTGGGCTACGGTAGTATTGGTAGCCGGCATATTCGTGACCCTGGTGCTGCAGTCAATATTGTCTATTAAGACTTCGGGTTTTGGTTATCTGTGGGGAAAGACCTGGGACCCGGTGCGGGATATATTCGGGGTATACCCTTTCTTATTGGGTACGTTGCTTACATCTTTCCTGGCGCTGTTTATTTCTATTCCTTTTTCTTTTGCCGTAGCCATCTTCCTTGGCGAGTATTTTCCGAAAGGATGGGTACCGAATTTATTAAAGAATACTGTAGAGCTGATAGCCGCCGTGCCTTCCGTTATCTATGGTTTCTGGGGACTGGCCGTACTGGTGCCTATTGTGAGGAGCTTTGAAAGCAAAATAGGCGCAGAGCCTATAGGCCTGGGTATTTTCACCTCGTCGCTGATATTGGCTGTCATGATCATTCCGTATGCCGCATCGCTCGGCAGGTCTATGATACAGATGGTGCCATCTAACCTGAAAGAAGCAGCCTATTCATTGGGCGCTACCCGGTGGGAGGTGATACGCAGCGTGATACTGCCTTATACCAGGTCGGGCTTGTTTGCCGGTATCATGCTGTCATTGGGCCGTGCGCTCGGTGAGACCATGGCGGTAACAATGGTTATCGGTAATACCAGCCTTATTCCAAAAAGCATTTTTTCTCCGGGTAATACTATGGCGAGTGTTATCGCCAATGAATTTACGGAGGCAGACCACCCGGTATATCTTTCCGCGCTGATAGAATTAGGGTTGGTGCTGTTTGTAGTTACCGTAGTTATTAATATGATCGGTAAGCAATTGATAAAAGGAGTTACAACGAATTAATCATGAGTGTTCACGTAAAGTACAGGATCGGGAAGAGCAGGGTATTTCAGGGCCTCACGATATTATTGTCGGTGGCATGCGTAGTGCCGCTGCTCTTTATATTGGTGTATATCATACAGGCGGGCATAACGAAGATCAACTGGCATTTTCTGACCAACCTGCCGAAGCCGGTAGGTGAGTCAGGAGGTGGTATCGCTAATGCACTGCTGGGTAGTATCATCATTATAGCGCTGGCATCTGTAATAGCCATCCCGTTCGGCATCCTTTGCGGCATATACCTGAGCGAGAATAAAAAAAGCAAGCTGGCTTACTGGAGCCGGTTGTGTGTAGATATATTGCAGGGCGTACCATCGATCGTTATCGGCATAGTTGCTTATTTCTGGCTGGTAAAGCCTACCGGCAGTTTCTCTGCTTTGTCAGGGAGCGTGGCGCTGGCCATCATGATGCTGCCTATAGTAGTGCGTTCTACCGAAGAGACCCTACTGTTGTTGCCCGACTCGCTGAAAGAAGCAGCTTACGCATTGGGCATGCCTTTTCACCGGGTGATACTTAAAGTTATTTTACCGTGCGGTATCAGTGGTATCCTTTCGGGTGTGATGCTGTCTATAGCCAGGATCACAGGAGAAACAGCACCTTTGCTGTTCACTGCCTTTGGCAATCCGTACCTGTCTACCAACATACTTAAGCCCATGCAGAGCCTGCCGCTGCTCATTTTCAACTATGCCACCAGCCCTTACAACGACTGGCACGACCTGGCGTGGGGCGCATCATGCATATTGCTGATCTGGGTTTTGACATTGAACATTATTACAAAGCTGATAACTAGAAAATGGAAAGTACAATTGTAAAGGCGGTAGATTACAATGCTTATTTTGGTGATAATCACGTTGTAAAAAATGTGAACATTGAGATACCCCGAAATAATACGATTGCGGTCATGGGCCCTTCGGGATGTGGTAAAACAACATTCCTGCGCGGCATCAACCGTATGCATGAACTGATACCTGGCGCCACTGCAAAAGGAAAGATATTGCTGAACAATGAAGATGTGCTGGAAATGCACCCCATATTTGTGCGGCTGAAAATAGGAATGGTATTCCAGCGCCCTAATCCGTTCCCCAACCTGAGCATCTACGATAACGTAATAGCCGGGTATAAACTGAATGGTATAAAACTGCCTAAGGCTGAGAAAGACAAAATAGTAGAACACTCCCTTACCAGGGTGGCGCTATGGAATGAAGTGAAAGATTCATTAACCAAGAAAGGATCATTTCTTTCAGGCGGACAGCAGCAGCGTTTGTGCATAGCGCGTGCCGTAGCCATGGAGCCCGAAGTATTGTTGTTCGATGAGCCGACTTCGGCGCTTGACCCGATCTCCACATCTACCGTAGAAGAGTTGTTCCATGAATTGAAAAAGAATTACACACTGATCATAGTAACACATAATATGCAGCAGGCTGCCCGTTGCAGCGATAAGACAGCATTCTTCTATATGGGAGAGCTGGTGGAGTATGGCGAGACCAAGCAGATGTTTACCAACCCGGCCGATATCCGTACACAAAATTATATCACCGGCAGGTTTAGTTAAGTAAGTCCCGCTTGCGGGCAGGCGTTATTTGCAGCTATTTGAAAAGACAATTAATTCATTATACCGATGACACAGTTAGAAACTGAAATACAGGCCATAAAGATAGAAGTGGTAAGCATGTGGAACCTTGTAGAGTCGCAATTACAGAAGTCAAGAACAGCCATGCTGCACTTCGACCGGGACCTGGCAAGGGAAGTGGTACTGAAAGAAAAGCGCGTGAACGCATTTGAGCTGAAGCTGGACCGCGATTGCGAGAATATCTTCGCATTGTATTGCCCGGTGGCTATCGACCTGAGATTTTTACTGGCTGTATTGAAGATAAATAACAACCTGGAGCGCATAGGCGATATAGCCGAGGGAATAGCCAAGTATATAATAGAGTCGGTAACTGATTTTGATCACGCTTTGTATGCAAAAACAGAGCTGATGCGGATGTTCGATGATTCCATCAGTATACTGGCAGATGCCCGCATAGCATTTGAAAAGGAAGATACAATACTTGCCAGGAGCATTTTCAAGCGCGATGAAGTGCTGGATACGATAAACAGGAATGCCATAGACCGTATCGCAGAATGCATTCAGGAGGATATTACAGCAATGAAAGACGCACTGTACATACTATCTATTATCCGTAAGCTGGAGCGTGTGGGTGACCAGACCAAGAACATGGCAGAAGAGATCATTTTCTTCGTAGAGGCAAAAGTGCTGAAACATCAGAAAGAAAGCACAGGTAAAAATTAAATTAAGTTATGAGGCGTGTACAAGCATTGAGTGTGTTTATGTATTACGCTTTATATAAAACCCCGGGCAACCGGGGTTTTTTTATGCTATTTTTGTTTTTGTAAATCTGGTATTATCTATGGAGATCATCAACAATAAGAAGGCATTCCGTTTTGAGGCATTGATGGAAAACGGTGAATACGCTGTAGTGGAATACCGCTGGTTGAAGGGAAATATGGTGATCATGCACACCGTGGTGCCTGCCGAATACCGGAAACAAGGTATAGGAGCGGCTATAATGAAATACGTGCTGGACTATCTGCGGGAGCAGCACCTGAAGACAGTCATCTACTGCCCCTTTGCCGAAAAGTATGTAAAGGAACACCCGGAATACAACGACCTCGTGGTCAGGTTACCGGGCAGGTGATCACCTGCTGCTTCTGCGTTTGAAATTCTTATCGTCGTTGTCTATAAGGCCGCTGTTATCACGACGTTGTTTCTTGTCAGATAAACGGAAAGAGATACCTACATGCACACCTACATTACTAAATGGCTGGGAATATGTGGGCAGGTTGGTCTGGCTGCTATCTACTTTGGCTGTTTTGCTGTAATTAGTGGTCAGCGATCCGTTTATATAAGACAATGGCACAGAAGCCCCGTTCTCTGTAAGATTGGTAATATTTGTTTGTTTGATATAGACGGACATCGACAGCATGTTCAGCTCGCCCCACAGGCTTATTCGGTCGCTCAGTTTGTAACTTACTCCCGCTGCCGCTGCAAATCCCAGCGAAAAGCTGTTCTTTATCTGTATCGTAAAATCATCTACTGTATAGGCTCCTGTACCGGGTGCGTTAGAAAGGAGCTGGTCTTCCGTGATACCCGATGCCAGTGGTAAAGCCACACCTAAACGTGCGTAGATATTCCATACCGGGCCGCCAGACTGCACTACCAGCGACGGTATCAGGAAAAACGGTGTCTGTGCTTTCTGAACAATGCTGACATTGCTGAGCACTGAATCTATGTATATGCCATTATCGTTGTAAGTATACTTTTTGGGCGCGAGGCCCACAACGCCATCTAACTGTATCCCTACATGGTCTGAGAACATATACCCCACACCCACTACGCCCTGCAGGCCGGCAGAGAACGAAGCGCCCTGCAGGCTATAGGTCTGTATGCCGGTTGGGTTATTCTGTGTGCCACTGTAAGGCTGCCCCGTCCCGTCTAATGTTTGCGCAGCCTGCGGAAACGCATAACCCATACCGAGGCGCATATAAAACTGTGCATTTGCGGCGCTGGTAATAAGTGACAAACTAAGAGCAAGAATAACAGATTTTTTCATGACATTTATTTAGGGGCAAAGATAAGCTTATTGTATAATGGCGGAAGCTTTGACACACACCACCCCTAAAGGTTTAGAAACCCTTTTGATATTTCTATAAATAAGCTGCTACTTACTTCTTCATGGCCGCTTCAATCTCTTCCACGGTTATAGGCATGTCTTTGAAAAGATCGGCATTGCCCGTTTTGGTGATCCATACGTTGTTCTCTATACGTATACCCATTTTTTCTTCCTCAATGTATATGCCCGGCTCTATCGTGAAGAGCATACCCTCTTTTATTACATCCATGTAAGAGCCCACATCGTGTACTACTATGCCCAGGTAGTGGGTAACGCCATGATAAAAATATTTGCGGAAGGCAGGATTTTCAGGGTCCTGGTTCTTAATATCATTTTTCGTTATCAGACCTATCTTCAGCAGTTGCTTTTCCATTTCCTCATTGATGCTCTTCACATAGTCCTGGAAAAGGAGGCCGGGTTTCAATATTTTCTTTCCGTGGTTATGTACGGCCAGGCAGGCATTGTACACCTCTTTCTGGCGCTTGGTGAACTTACCATTTACCGGTACGGTACGGGTTAGGTCGGCATTATAATTACCATATTCCGCCCCAAAGTCCATCAATATCAGTTCGCCATCCTTACATTCCTGGTTGTTTTCTTCATAGTGGAGCGTCCGCGCCCTGTCCCCTGATGCTAGTATACACCCATAAGCATGACCTGTAGCCCTGTTCCGGAGAAATTCGTGGGTTATTTCCGCTTCTATCTCGTATTCCATTACACCGGGCTTAATGAATTTCAGCACCCGGTTAAGCGCCTTAGCGGTAATGGCTATCGCTTGTTTGGTTACTTCTACTTCTTCCTTGGTCTTTATATTGCGCAATTCCTTCATAATGCGCGCTGCACGGTCATAATGATGTACCGGGTATTTTTTCATCAGCTCCTGCACAAACACAAGGTCGGTGCGATACAATTCTGTATCCAGGCGGTTATGCTCGTTGGTATTCAGGTATACGGTATCTGCGCTGTTCATCATTACCTGTATCAGGGTATCAAACCCGTCCAGCCATTGCACATTCTTTATACCGGATATAGCTGTGGCTTCATCTTTGCGGAATTTGTGGCCCACCCATTTTTCCAGCAGTTCGTTAGGGCGCAGCAACACCAGCACCTCACGCATATTTTTGTCCGGGTTATCAGGATATAATAGCACTATTGTTTTTTCCTGGCCTATACCGGAGAGCCACAGCACATCGGCATCAGGTTTATAGCCATACGTGCCGTCCCCGCTTTTAGGGAATACCGGGCTTGCCGGGAAAATGGCCAGCGAATTAGGCTTCATTTTTTTAATAAAGCGCTGCCGGTTCTGTTCATATAACGCAGATGGAATGGATAGATATTTCATTTTGAAGGTAGATAATTGTAAACGTGAAGGTAAATGAATTCAACAACTCGTTATAACCCATACCGGGGCATTTATGAAAATACAGACAAACGGGGAAAAACAAAGAAAAGAAATCATTTATAAACAGTTACATGTGAGTTTATTGTCGCCCGGTTAATAAAAATAAAATAAACAATAATATCTGAACTATTTTGAACCGGCAGTAGGAAAGTTAATGAAAATAATACTTATCTTTATAACGATGTTTTTGAAGCATAGAGCAACCTTCTATGCATGATGTGTATTATGTAGTGATTTTTGCTTTATCTTGGGCTGCAAATGCCCATGCATTGTTGTCTGGTATAGTCAACGTGCAGGAAACTATTTTTGACAAACAGTTACTTTGAATATTTTTTTAAAATTCTGACAGATGAAAAAAATGTACAAGATCCTTACCCTTCTATCGGTTGTCTTCCTGGGATTGCAAACCAATTCCTTCGCACAGGTCAATACATTTACCTATACCGGTAGCGTTCAAACATTTACCGTACCTGCTGGTGTGGATAGTCTGGTCATTAACGCAACGGGAGCTACAGGCGGATTGAACTCCTCCTCTGTTTCGCATCCCGACCTTCCGGGTAGCGGTGGTTGCGCAACAGCTACTTATACTGTTACACCCGGACAAGTGGTGTACGTATACGTGGGTGGAGCAGGAACACTGGCTACTGCCGGTTTTACATCACCAGGTGGTTTTAATGGTGGTGGCGCAGGACAAACAGTAGGTGTGGCATCTCCATCAGGCGGCGGCGGCGGCGGCGCATCGGATGTTCGTTTTGCAGGCACAGCACTTTCGAATAGGGTTATTGTAGCTGCCGGCGGCGGCGGCGCGGGTATATCCACTTGTACATCGGGTGGAACGGAAAGAGGCGGATATGGTGGTTCATTTACAGGTGAAACGGGTATAGCCAGTTGTTCGGCCCTCGGCGCTGGTAGTCTTGGCGGCGGCGGTGGCAACACCACTGCACTCACAGGCGGCGCAGGTGGTACGTGTGTTAGTTGTGGCGTTGGCTCTGGCTTTGCTGGTGTGGCAGGCATAGGTGGTGATGCGAAATTAAGTTCTTCTGGCGGCGGCGGCGGCGGCGGTTACTTCGGCGGTGGCGGTGGCTACTTCGGTGGCGGCGGCGGCGGCTCCAACTACTTCGCACCATTTTCCATTATACCTATCACCAATAGCTTCGCCTGTAATTCTGGTGGCAACGGTACTGTAGTCATCACTACAAAGTGTATACCATCTACTGTTGTGGCAACTGCCACCACTATTTGTGCCGGCGGCACATTGACCGTATCTGACCCGGTACCTGGTGGTACATGGAGCAGCAGCAATAGTTCTATAGCCTCTGTTAATCCACTCACTGGCCTTGTTTCAGGAACTTATCCCGACCTTACAGGCGGCACGGTGACCATTACATATAACGTAGGCCCATGTACTGCTACCCAAACAATAACTGTTAATGCTGTCCCTGCCGTAATAACCGGCATTACTGCTCCTATCAGCGTATGTCTCGGACTCACTACACCTTTAAGCGACAGCGTATCCGGTGGTGCATGGACATTCAGCGGTCATGGCAGCGTTAACTCTCTGGGTGTGTTCTCCGGATTGACAGCAGGAACCGGCACTGTAACTTATACCATTCCGTCTACAAGCTGCTTTATGACAGCTACCACTGTTGTTAATCCATTGCCTGCTAATATTGCCGGCTCTCCGGTAGTATGCGTAGGGTTGATAAAATCGCTAACCGACGCAACAACATTAGGAAGCTGGACAAGCAGCAATACCAATATATCTACTGTTGACCCGACCGGAAACGTGACCGGGGATCTGGCAGGTGTAGATACGATCACTTATACTATTAACGCCACAGGATGTCTGGCTACAATATCTTTTACGGTAAACCCATTGCCTGATCCGATAACCGGGCCTAATGCACTTTGTAAACTGGGCACTATACTGTTGACAGATGATAGTACTGGTGGCGGTTGGAGTAGTAGCAACACCAATGTGGCTACTGCATTGTCCTCGGGGGTGATCAATGGTATCAACCCTGGAACGGCTACGATCACGTATACCTTGGCCACAGGATGCCTCATAACCACCAGCGTAACAGTGAACCCGTTGCCTACCCTCTTTATCACGTCCACAACGGGTACAGGGCATTACTGTGCGGGCGGCAGTGGTATAGATATTAAATTATCAGGTTCGCAGACCGGATTCACTTATGAACTGATCCTGGGAGGAACGGGCAATGTAGAGACAAAAACCGGTACAGGCTCCCCACTCGATTTCGGACTACAGACTGCGGCGGGAACTTATACGATCCAGGCCTATGACAGCACTTTAGTTACCGGGTGTGAAAGGAATATGACCGGCTCTGTAACGGTGGTAATAGATCCGTTACCAGCCCCGATTGTCGGCGCCAATGTAGTTTGCGCGAGTTCTTCTGTCAACCTCACTGACGCCACTACGGGCGGTACCTGGACAAGCAGCAATACCGCTGTGGCTACCATAAACTCCGGCGGAGTAATGAGCGGCGTTCCGTTCAGTAAGGGTACTGCTACCATCACTTATCAGTTAACAGCCACAGGCTGCCTGATCACCACTACGATAACTGAAAATCCCGATTATCCGATATATGGTATCAATACTACCTGCTTAGGGAACAACCTTACCATGTTTGACACAACTGACCTTGGCGGCGGCGGTGCTTGGTCTGGCACAGGTGTGGTAGATTTAGGAACTACCGCTACCATAACCGGCTCGGTAGGTACTTCCACAGTCACCTACACCACTGCGCTGGGTTGTTCTGATACCGCCCTGGCAATCTTCACACCTTTAGCGCCTATAACAGGCCCTGTTATGGTATGCCAGGGATTGAACATTTCATTGAGCAACGCCAACCTCGGCGGCACATGGTCGAGCAGTAATACCAATATCGCCACGGTAGGTACATCAGGTACAGTGACCGGAGTTTCGGCTTTAATAAATGCAGGTGTAGATACTATAACGTATACCCTGGGTACCGGCTGTGCATCCACTTATATAGTTACAGTCGAGCCATTGCCGGCGCCTATTGCGGGATCGCACGAGGTCTGCCTCGGATTGATAACCCCGCTCAGTGATGCTACCCCTGGTGGCACCTGGTCGAGTACCAGTGGCGGCACTACCGCAAGTCCTGATCTTTTCGGAAATGTAACTGGCGTCTCGGTAGGGTATGACCCAATCACTTATACATTACCGGTAACCGGTTGTATAGCTACGTATACGTTTACGGTAGAACCGCTGCCTGCAGCTATTGTGGGATCGACGGCTATATGTATAGGCTATTCTTCTCAGCTAAGCGATGCCCTGGGCGGTACCTGGACGAGCAGCAATACATCAGTGGCGCAGGTTAATCTGTCCACCGGCAATGTAACCGATGGCGGCACCGCGGGCACTGCTACTATTACTTATACTACAACCAGCACAGGCTGTATCACTACAATACCATTTACAGTTAATCCAACACCGGCAGCCATTACAGGAACAGATACCCTCTGCGGCGGCTCAACAGTAACCTTAAGTGATGTGTCAACGGGTACATGGACTACCCAGACATCATCCATAGCCACTATTGACCCTGTGACGGGTTTTGTTACTGCTAATTTCCTTGGGTTTGGCGGTAGAGACTCCATAATATTTACATCTCCTGTTGGCTGCAAAACAACCCAGGCTATCTGGGTATGGCCATTAGCGCCGATAATAGCACCAACGCCGGCGCAGGTATGTATAGGCTCTAGTATTACACTCAGCGATGCTGCTTTCGGGGGAACCTGGGAGAGCAGCGATCCTACTATTGGTTCTATAAGTCCTGTAACCGGGATACTGACAGGTGTGGCTGCGGGTAGCATTACCATCACAGATACTTTTGCGAGCGGATGCTTCCAGCAAGTCACAATTACCGTTAATCCATTGCCATTGCCTATCACCGGCCTGTCGTCATTTTGCGTCGGGTCAAGTATCACTTTATCTGATGCTACAGGCGGCGGCGGTAGCTGGAGCACCACAAGTACGGTAGCTTCCGTGACCAGCAGTGGTGGTGTTGTTACAGGTTCTGATCCTGGTGGCACCGCAACGATCACGTATACACTGCCGGGCTCACTTTGCTATGCTACAACAACAGTGACCGTCTATCCGATATCGCCTATAGTGGGCACATTAAAATTATGCGTTGGTGACAGCACCACACTCAGTGATGCTACAACGGGCGGCACCTGGTCCAGCACAGGTTCGGCAATTGCATCTATCGGATCAACAACCGGGAAAGTACATGCTATATCCAGTGGCACAGAAAGTATCACGTATACAACACTGGGCGGCTGTACCAGCATTAAAACATTTACAGTAAATCCAACGCCTACCATTACCGGTACACCAACGGTATGCGTTGGGTTGTCAACTACCTTAACAGGGTCACCCGCGGGTGGTACGTGGCTCAGCAGCGCTTCGGGCATAGCTTCTATTTCACTCGGGCCAGTGGGGGGAGGTTTACTCCTCGGCGTCTCGGCCGGAGGAGGTTCAGTCGGTACCGCGGTCATTACGTATACCGACCCTGTTGGATGCATCAATGAAGTGGAAGCGTTCGTTAACCCGTTACCGGCAGCCATAGCTGGCCCGCTTGAGATCTGCCAGGGAACTACTGGTTTACTTATTGATGCCACCCCCGGGGGTACCTGGATCAGCGGCTTGCCGGGTATAGGCACCATAGGTAGCACCAGTGGTATTACAGGCGGCATATCAGGCGGCACGACTACGATCACCTACGCGCTTACGATTACCGGTTGCATCATCACTGCGACATTAACTGTAGACCCGATACAACCAATAACCGGAACGTTTAGTACTTGTATAGGGCAGACGACTGCATTGGGTGACCCAATACCAGGTGGTACATGGAGCACCACAAGCGGTAATATAGCCGTAACGCCAGGCCCTGTCGGTGGTGGCATTGTCACCGGGTTGGCTATTCCTGGCGGCATAGTCACATATACCAATCCAAAGGGATGTACTATCACCGCTTCCGTCCAGGTATTGCCGTTACCATTGCCTATAACCGGCACATTTGTATTGTGCCAGGGACAGACCACCGTACTTAGTGATGTCACGGGGCCGGGAACATGGTCTACGAGCAACTCGGGCGTGGCTACCATTGTTACCATAACGGGTAATACCGGAACGCTTACCGGGAAAAGCGGTGGTACATCTATTATTACTTATGCAGTCGGTTCGGGTTGCTTTGTCACACAAACGGTAACCATCAACCCGATAACGGCCATACTTGGCCCTACCCAGGTGTGTATAGGGTCAAGTATTACGGTAAGTGATGCGACGGCGGGTGGCATATGGACCAGCAGTAACACTGTAATTTCCATCACCAATGCTCCTCCTCCTCCGGGCGGCGTCATCACGACGAACGCTTTGGGAGTTTCCGTTATCACTTATACCATGCCAATAACGGGTTGTAAGGCTACGCAAACCATAACGGTCAATCCGTTGCCTGCTGTGATCACCGGCCCTACTGTAGTTTGCGTCAACGCACAGATCCAATTGACCGATGCAACGGCAGGCGGTACATGGTCGAGTCAGAATAACCTTATTGCAATCGTTACTCCTGGCCCAAGCCCTGCGAGTGGCGGATTAGTAACCGGTAAGAGCGCTAATACAGATGTGATCACATACACAGTAAGCGCTACAGGCTGTTTCCAGACCTATAGTATAACAGTCTTACCGATACCGGCAGCCATAACCGGAATAACCCAGCTATGTCTGGGCGGAACGACGCAGTTGTCAGATCTCAGTGCAGGCGGCACATGGGCCAGCAGTAACACATCTGTTGCTACCATTACTAATAGTCCTCCTCCTCCTGGTGGTTTTGTCACTTCCAGAGGTTCGTTGGGTACATCTACCATCACCTATGCATTTACCAGTACGGGATGTGCGGTTACTACGGTAGTTACCGTAAGTCCGTTCCCAACACCCATTTCCGGGCCTAACGAGGTGTGCGTGGCGTCGAGCATATTTTTATCAGATGCCACGCCAGGTGGTAACTGGACGAGCGAGAATACAAATGCCGGCGCTGCAAACGCGCCTGGTGGTGGTGGAACAATTACAGGCGTCGCTGGCGGCGTCGCTACTATAGATTATACATTGCCTACAGGCTGTAATGTTTTATACACAGTAACAGTGTTGCCACAGCCGCCGGCCATTATCACACCGCTGTCTGATACATTTATATGTCCGGGCGGGAATGTACCCCTTACTGCAAATACAGGTACACTGCTCACTTACCAGTGGTATATAGCGGGTGTCCCTACTGTCATACCGGGTGCTACCAATTCCAGTTATATAGCGGTGCCTTCGGTCAATACCAGTTACCAGGTAATGATAAAAGCCGGTACAACCGGATGTAGCGCCATTTCGTCACCAATGCTGGTATCTATTATACCTGTATCGGCATCGATCTCATCGTCCCCGTCATCGGGCGTAGCATGCGCTGTAGGTGTCGGGGCAGCCATCACGCTCACCGGAACAGGTACACCACCGCCTATATCAGGCTACCAGTGGGAGATGTCCGGAGTACCAATACCGGGTGCAACGTCTAATACCTATGTGCCATCTTCAAGTGGCACTTATGATGTAGTCATTACGAATTCAACAGGTTGTTCGGCTACGTCTGCGTTTAAGTCAGTAACCATAAATCCGACCCCGGCTGGCACAGTCACCGTCACAGGCCCAACGCTGATATGCGCAGGCGATAGTGTATCTATGACTGCCGATGCAGGTACCGGCTATACTTATCAGTGGTACGATATCGGAGGACCAATAGCAGGCGCCACAAATATTACTTATGAAGCGATGAGTGCCGGCAGCTACCACGTAGTTGAGGCAAACAGTTTCGGTTGTACGGCTACCAGTGGTACCACTGTAGTGGTGGTAAACCCATTGCCAACAGGATTGGGCATAACCAGTACCGGTCCGTTGGTATTCTGTACCGGCAGCCTCGGAACAACGCTTAGCGTAACATCGGGCGGTGGAATATCCACACCTTCATTCCAGTGGTATGACAACGGAGTACCTGTTGTCGGCGGAACCGGATATACACTGGTCGTTACAACGAGCGGCACATTTAAAGCGCTCGTCACTGATGGTAGTACCGGCTGTAGTGCCTTCTCGCCTGCAGATGTTACAACGCTCATCACTATCCCATCGGTATCTACACTTACATCGGCTTCGTTCTGTTGGGGCGGAAGCGCCACACTGGCTGTATCTGTAATATCAGGCATATCGCCAACTTACCAGTGGTTCCTGGGCACTACTGCGATAACAGGCGCTACCAACAATATGTATGCCGCTACCGTTACCGGTTCTTATAATGTGCAGGTGACAGTACCTACCTGCAAAGTAGAAAGCGCATATACATCAGTTACAGAAAATCCGCTTCCTGATCCGAAGGTGACATTTGACGGAACCAACTTCCATACGCAGAATTTCTTCGTTACCTATCAGTGGTACAAAGACCTGAAAGCAATAGCAGGGGCTACCACAGATGCTGTGCCGGCCAGTACGAATGGCCAGTACAAAGTAGGGGTAACGGATACGAATGGTTGTCAGTCTATCTCTGATATATATGTGCTTACCGGTTTTGTCAGTCCGGGCGGTACAGGTAGCACAGGCGTCACCAACGTGAATAGTAACGGGCAGATAAGTATTTATCCTAACCCGGCACAAAATGTGGTGCATATAGAATCAGGTGAACAGGTGCGGGCTGTGATAAGTGCCATGGACGGAAAGGTGCTTATAGAACAGAAGAACGCGACAGACATAGATATCAGCCGCCTTGCGGACGGCATCTATAACATAGTGCTGTATAATAATGCCGGTGACCGTGTGAAAGTGGATAAACTCGTGAAGGCATCTAACTAAAGAACAGTAGCATTTATTAAGACGGCTGCCCAATGGAACGGGCAGCCGTCCTTATTTTAACATTTCACCGTTATTTTGCAACCGTTTACCGACTTACGCCATTATTTAGCCGAAATAAACTTCCGGCTAATGATTGTGCAATATAGTTTTACACCACAATCGAATAGTTATGATGACAAATAAGTACTCATTTTTTTCAAGGATATTGTTGTTACTTCCTGTATTGCTTGCCGCAGCAATAGTTTCACAGGCGCAATACAAGATCAGCGGTACGGTAATAAACGAAAAAGACAAACCCGTGAAAGGCGCCAGTGTATACCTGGATAATACGCTTGATGGCGGCACTACCGACAGCCTCGGTGTTTTTCATTTCACTACATCTGAGAAGGGCAACCAAAGCATAGTGGCCTCTGAAATAAGCCATGCTACGGGTGGGTTGCCCATAGTCATCACCGGCGACATGAGCGGTATAGTGATAAGGTTAAAAGCCAATAAAACACACGACCTGGATGCGGTGGTAATAACAGCAGGCTCGTTTGATGCGTCGAACGACAAAAGCAAGACCGTGCTCAGGCCGCTGGATATTGTGACCACCGCAGGCGCCAATGCCGATGTGGTGAAAGCCATAGAAATGCTGCCCGGTACACAACAGACTGGCGCAGACAATGGGCTCTTTGTAAGAGGTGGTGATGCCAGCGAGGCTGCCATACTTGTAGATGAGATGGTGGTACAGAATGCTTTTTTCAGCGGCCCTCCGGGTGTGGCTACGCGCAGCCGTTTCGGAGCGTTCAACTACCAGGGCGTATCATTCAGCAGTGGTGGTTACAGTGCCCGCTACGGGCAGGCCCTATCGAGCGTGCTGGAATTGAACACAACCGATATGCCCGATAAAAGCACCGTGAACCTGGGTATAAATATGGCAGGCGTGTATGCTTCCGGTACAAAAAAATGGAAGAAGGCTGCACTTGATATTGGCGGTAGTTATAACAATCTGACGCCGTTCTACGGACTGGCCACCACCAACTTTAAGTTTTATAAGGTACCCGTAGGTGGATCGGGAAACTTACGGTATACCTGGAAGCCCAATAAAGATGGTATACTCAAAGCAGCAGTGAACACTTCTTATACAACCAGCGGTATTACCATACCTAACCCATACTTCGGCATGCCGTCAAACCTGATTCAGGACAGTGTAACCCGGGAATTCAGCAAGATTGGCGACAGTATTAATTTTGTAACCAAGGACCAGTATTACTATAGCAATGTGTCTTACAAGCAGATGTTCAAGGATAAATATAGTTTGTTTACCGCCGCGTCTTACAGCCTTGACCAGACCAATAATATGTTTCAATATTTTCCTATCAACGAGACAGACCACAGAGCCCAGTTCCGTATAGAAGGCAAGGATTATTTTACGAGCCGTGCCAACCTGCTGGTGGGAACAGACGTGCAGAGCTACGGAGTGGTGAAGCAATTCAATGACAGCTTTAAACAACAGTTTACGGAAACACAGCTCGCAGCTTATACCGAGTTTGAATGGACGCCCGTGAACAGGATAGCCATACGGCCAGGCCTGCGCTATGAGCATAGTGTGTTGCTGGATAAGGATGAAGTAGCCCCGCGTATCTCTATGGCCATAAAGACAAGCGACCACAGCCAGATATCTATAGCAAGCGGTATCTTCTACCAGGATGCGTCGA
>Ga0206949_1054_pt2 | contig 42421 bp, 41 predicted proteins | sample Alteio_BWOrgHeat_40_FD_153240 | JGI IMG/M metagenome (GOLD analysis project Ga0206949, IMG submission 153240) | Enriched cells from forest soil in Barre Woods Harvard Forest LTER site, Petersham, Massachusetts, United States -... | ecosystem: Environmental > Terrestrial > Soil > Temperate forest >...
GATAGTTACCTTCCCGCACTATAAGCTCACCGTCCGGGCTAACGTCAAAAACGCCGGTATTGAATTCATCCATACCCAGGCGCCAGAATTTGCGGAAGCCGTTCTTCTTTTTTGCTGCAGATTTAGTGGTCATTGAGAAAATTTATGGTCTAAAATTTAAGATTTAGGGTTTATTGATTTAACGGGTTATTTTATAGATTTTCTGGGCAGTTGTCAACAGCTTGGCAGGCTTGTATGAAGCAAAATAAAAACGCAATTCCGGTGAATGCGTTTACACTTAATTAAGCCATTGAGTTGACTTGCTGGATTTTAGATTGGAAGTTGGGGTGTTGGATGCTTGGTTCAACTTTCCTAATTAGTTAGCAATAAAAATAATTTACACTGATTATTTTTTATTGTCAAACAAGAGTTTAAAACTTCCGGTTTTGCGGCTCCAAAATTTTTTCTGGATTGCTCCTAAAGCAAAAAGTGTACATAGCCCACTTCGCATATATGGTAGCTGCGCCACCTATGTAATAAAGGAGTGGTGCGTGGTGCCCAGGGAGGGAATCGAACCCTCAATCCCTTGCGGGCGACAGATTTTAAGTCTGTAGCGTATACCAGTTCCGCCACCTGGGCACATATAAACTTATTTTAGCATTTCCAAAGAACTTGTTGGAGGCCGGAACGAGAATCGAACTCGTGCATTGGAGTTTTGCAGACTCCCGCCTTACCACTTGGCTATCCGGCCACTCTTGGGCCAATATTTGTTTGTCTAAATCTACAAACAGTTTCTATATTTTAATCTAAACCGCCAATTCTATCAACTAAAACCCCTCTCCGCCAGGGGGCGATGAGAGGGGTTTTAAGTTACTGGGCGATAGTGGCCAAGTCCTGATTGCTCTGACTTTGAGCTGCGGATTGCTGGGCCAGTTGGGTCCTAGCAGCGTCCGCGCTTTGTTCCAACGCAGTTAACTGAGCGTAAACTTTTTTGGAACCGAGCTTCCAGTTGACACTGTAAGGCTGGACATAAACACCGTCCATTTTATCTAAGCTCCACCCGTTATAGCGGGTAGCTAAGACATTACTCATGTCATCTATCCATTCGCCGTAGTTGTTATACTTACGTAAGTATTGCTGTCCACCGATACCGCTACAATTATAGTAATAATTGTGCACGCACATATTGCTTTCCACAAAACTGATAGCCACAATGGTTTTCCAGTTGTCATGGCTCAGCAATTGGCCGGTATAGGCTTGCAACGGCGAACCGTTATCTTGAAGATAATTTTGCAAGCTGACAAATAACGGGTCGGCTTGCTGAATATCATTTAGAGTTAAAGATTGAGATTGTGTATTGGTATTAATTGAATTTGGGTTTGTGACTTTGATTTCAAAAACTTGGTTCTGTTGACCTAAAGCCTGAGCTTCGGCAGCTAGAGCCAGCTGCGGATAAAACACCGGAGCTAACAAGACCAAAGCAGTAATGCCGATTAAAGCACCTTGGTCTAAAGCAGACTTTAGGGTAGAAAGAGCCTTCATTCTTTGAATCAAACTCCTTTCTCCCTTTTCCCCGCTGCTCATCGTTTTATAGATGATAGAGAGGAAATTATTGTGTTAAGGTGCAGCTGCCTGACCGGTTCTAGATTTTTGAACCACAGCCGGTTTCGTTTAGTTAAAAACGAAATCTTGCTGTTTAGCCAAATTACTTAGCTAAACAAAAAAGCGCCGAATAGCACTTTTATAGACCTATTATAGAACAATTCCCGATCTTTTTCAAGCCTTTTTTGTCAATTTTGACCTTAATTAAGGGTTAAAACGTTTTTTTAGGCTTAGTTTTCGATAGAAAAAACCTCTTATTTAAAAGAGGTTTTTCACAGATTATTCAGGTTTTGTACCCAACCGAGCTTTAAGGTCCGCTTATTAATAAGGAATTAATTTTGTCCGTCATCCTGGGCAGCAGGCTGAGACACTCCGGAAGTAACAGTGTTGTCGCCCGCTGAGAAACCTTGGGTTGTCTGGCCCAGACAAAACTGTAAATTGTAGCTTTGTTGATCTTGGCTAGGCATATAATCATAACTATTATCCTGCTCACTGCAGGTACCATCTGCCGGTTCTGGAGCGTAGGGAACATCTTGAACATAGCCGGGAACTAAATCATCTAAAGAAGTTGGATAAGACTGATGGTCGTTATAATAAAGCTTCAGCGATACGCTTAAGGCTTGAATATCGTTTACGCGCTGCTGGTCGCGAGCTTGAGCTTGTTTAGCACTTAACGATGTTGCGGCAAAGCCAGTAGAAATAGTTAAGCCTATGGCAGCAACGATTCCCCAAATTAACCAGCCAATAATGCCGCGGCGATAAGTTTGCGGGTCTCGCTGCGTTTGAACTGTGGCCTTAAGTTGGTTATAAAGTGTAAATATGGCGGTAAAATAGTAAAAAATAAACAAGAAACAGTAGATAAACAAAACAACAGCCAAAACTCCGGATAAAATAGCGTTTCTATAAGCAATGGATACTAGCTTCAGTACAATCGCGGGTACGTAATAAATTAAGCCTAGTAATAACATTCGCCCCAGCACTGGCCAAGAACGGCCACTAACATAAGCGCGGCTTTGGGCCAAAGCTGCACGGCCCTTTTTTCCTTCTACCACCATGACAATTGGAGAAAACGCATACCATACAGCAAAAATAATACCGGGTACTATAAATAAAATCATGCCACCAACAACCACAAGATCGGTAATTAGGACAACCAGTAACATGCTCCACGCAAGCACCCGGGCAGTTTTGAGGTTGTCTTTAAAAGTTAGAGGCTGTTCGCTGTTTAAAGCTGTCCACTGGGTGGTTATGGCCCAAGATAAAGCGTAGATATAAAAAACAAAGGCAGCCAATCCCAAAACTATCGCAGTTATAATTCCAGCCAAAGAGTTAAGTTTAAAAACTACAAAACTAATACCGCCAGCCAGAATTGCTCCAGCCACGGCTAATAATATAGGGGTAATAAATCCGGTAACCATTAACCATATCCGTTGTTTAAACAAATGGAAGCTTTGGCTAAATAAGCTACCAATACTCGGGAGGTCTCCAGATGGATTTGAGATAACCGCAGTGGGATTTTGATTTAAACTTTGAAATGCGCTATCTATATCTTCTTGCTTCCAACCAGCCTTAAGTAAAACCGGATTAATATCGGTTCGGGTTTTTCCTAAAGACATTTGTTTATGAATGTAATCTAATAGTTCTTGGGAGACCATGATCTTGTTGTTAAATTTTTATAAATTAAATTATTCACCTACACAATAGTTTAGCACCCAACTGGCGTTCCAAGGGTTTGCTATAACTTTGTAATTTACGTTACTAGGGTTTTCTAGTTTGGTACAAATTACCCAATCGGTATTATCATTAGCTATGCTCACTAGCGTATTACTGGCGCTTAAAACAATACCTTGACCGTAGTAATACCAGTAACCATCGGCCGCTGAACAGTTTGGCCACGGACCGGTGCTTAAAGGGTCATCTGGTACTTTAGCCATGTAACTGGGAACTAAATTACTGGATGGCACCGTCCAGCCGGCGCAGGAATTAGTAAGTTGGGCCCACCACCCCGGCCAATTTCCAGAAATACCAGTACCATGGTCGTTAATATATTCTTCCATGGCTATGGAAAGTTGATGCAAGTCCGCTATGCGTTTAGCATCTCTAGCTTTACTCCTGGCACCGTTTAATGCCACCAAAAGCACGCTAGCCAAAAGACCGATAATAGAAATAACTACGAGCAGCTCAATTAAGGTGAAACCTTTATTTTTTTTCTTGCCTATAGAAAGCTTTGTTTTTTTCATAACTACTAAATCTATGGGCTGGTAGGTTTAGGCGGTTGCTGTACCGGGCCACCAACTGTAATTTTCGAATTTGGTTTTAACAATAAAAAGGAAGCTATAACTATAAAAGCTAGTAAAAATACGACCGCTATTATAAGTTGGGTTTTTGTAATACCTGGCGATTTAGTTGACGGCCCTGTTGTTTGCGGCTCAATAGTAGGACTCGCCTGGCCTAACTCTGGGCCAGCATCTCTTAAATCTAGCGCATTTTCGTCTAGTTGCTGAATGGGGTCCATATAAAATTACTGTTTTATTTATTTTATATAGATGTCTCTACGGTAAAAAGGCGGCGCAATCGGTGTTTAAATTTATTTCTTCTAAGCTTAAAATGTTGTGTTAATTATACCATAAAAAACAAGTGGGGTAAAAAACATAAATCCTTCGACTGCGTTCAGGCTCCAAAGAAAAATACTCCACAGATGTGGAGTATTTTTCTTTGGAGCTCCTTAATAGGCGAGGTTCGCAATAAGGTGGCGGCTTTGGATGGGCAGTTCTTCGTGCCGAGCTTTGGATAATAGTGGCGGCTTAATCTTCCCTGATAGGATTTCCTAATGTTTTGTCGGGGTCTTCGCCTGTTACGTCCAAAAGCATAAAAGTTTTAGTCACTCGGTTATAGAAAAGATTAACCGCTAAATCCCTTTGTATATTTTTCTGGGTTAATTTTTGTTTGATAGTTTTTACTCTTTCTTGAACTTGGTTATATTCGTCTTCGCTTTCATAGCCTAAATAGGACCCTGGTGTGCCTCTGGGAACAGCCGTAATTTCTCCATAATCATTAACTGACTCGTTGTGAGGGCTAAAGCCTGCTCTTTCCAAATCTTCCCATTTTGAAACATACCAACTTTCATTTTTATCTTGATAGCCCAATTGTGCATCTACGACTCGGACAAAATCTAAATCTTTTAATGCTTCCTTTGCTGACGTAACATTAGAAAATTCAACAAATCCTGGGTTCGTTGTAACAAAACTTCTTTTTAAGAAAAAGGACTCCCCTTTGAAATTTAGCCTAAGATAGTCGCATTTATCTACCCTAACCGTGTCAGACCACGAACTTGTATAAAATTCTCTATTCGACCTTCCTAAAAGGTTGAGCTCTAATCCAGTCGCGTCGTCTTTAACTGGTTTTCCTGGAACTAAAATGGTTCCTCTGCCATATCCCATAGGAACACGCTCAAGCAGAGGTTCTCCTGATTCTGTAAAAACCATTGACCTATCTTTCATAACGGGTCTTTTTCGTCCTTTTTCAAACCACTTGCCACTTTCTTTATCGTAGGTCAGTTCTATTACTCCAAATGAAGTATCGGGCGGGTTATATTCATCAATAGCCTTATCTATTAAAACCTCGGCAGTTTTAATTATGCCAGGATTTTCTTTTAGCAAACTTCTAAACTCATTAGCATAAGCTAATTTTCTATTTTCCGTTTCAAACGAAGTTATATCCGAACCAATCTCTTTGTGCATATTAAGTCGGTTTAGGCTCTATAATAATTTTGGACTTTCAAAACACACCAAGCCCACCATATCTATAATTTTTAGAACGGGTTTCGAGGGGTGTTTCCAACATCTTTTTCTACGATTGCCTTTCTTAGCAATTCACCATTGATTTTGTAAGTCCCTTGTTTTTCGTCTTTGATGATAGCAGTTGTTTTAACTAAATAGTCAGCTATCTGTGGGTCTACTTCGGCAATAGATAAGCCTCGGGACTCCGCAAGTTTTTCTAAGAGTACTTTCTGTTCGTCAGACATCACAAAGTATATGCTTCGGTAAAAATCAAAAATATTTTTTATGAAAGAACGTTGTCCTCTCCCCTCACTATCCATAAGCTGTCGGCAGGAAAAAGACATAAGCCTATCCAAGTCCTCTTTGCGGTAAATCAGTTTTTGCTTACTGTAAATTTCATCACCCATCATTGAGCCGCTAATATACACAGCCTCCCACGGTCTTCCGCCAGTAATGTCTTCTAAAGCGGCTACAAAATCTTTTGTATACCTTACAGGACTTCCTTCAGTCGGCTTTCTCGCAATTGTTGCTAGCTCCTCGGTTGTTAACGGCCGCATAGAATGACTTTTGTAATCTTTAAAAGTCTGTGCAAATAAATTTTCCTGGCTGGGAAAATAATGTAAAGAAATAACCAATTTAATTTTAGGATGGATAAAAGCCCGTGATATGTATTCAAGCTGGTCAGGACGTGGAATAAAGCTGGTAACTTCGTCTAGCAAGATTGTAGCCGTTTTTCCTGTTCGGTCTAAGTAGTTTTTTAAATAATCTGCGGGGTCTGTGTCGCTGTTTTCAATCTCCCTCGCTAATTTATCTGCGGCATTAAAATCCGCTCGCTCAGCAGTTGGGCTGTCTTGCTGTAGGGTGAAGGAGGCTATGTCGTAAGATAATAAACGTTTTTGAAATTCGGCTAACGATTTTTGTTCGTTAGACATTTGAGCACCAACCATATCTTCTCGAATTGTATTTTTTTCGCCATAATTTAATTCTAACTTTCTTAATATGCTACTTTTACCGACTCTCCAGAAACCACGCAATAGCACAGGCTGGCCACTCTCTAAGTCTTGTTCAATAGCAGTTATTAAATCGTATCGCAAATCTGCGGCTACTAAAGCGGTAAACTCAAATTTATTAGATAGTTTTCTAAAATATTTTTGCTCTTTTTGTTTCCGCACTTCATCAAAAACGAGTTTTACGTCTTCAGGAGCTCTTTTGCCCCACGGAGGTAGTGCCGCCTGAGGATACCTAAGAATCGCTTTACGGGATTTATAGTCTTGCGGTAACCTTTGTTCTTCGTGCTCTGACAAAAAGTAACCTCGACTTGTCGGTGTAATTAGTAAACGATACATCAACGAATTTATTTCTAAGCCATCTTTTCTAGGGTTTGCCGCAAATAGCTGATTCATCATTTCCTGCTCTTCCTCGGCAGTAACATTCTCGGCTCCAATTTTATCAATACGCTCACCAACTTTTTGTTCTGGGGTGAGCGTTTGTTTGATTTTTTGTTCCTTTGCAGTAAAGTTTTTTTCCTCTTCACCTCCACGCCTTTGTTCTACCATAACATTTTTGCAATTTGTGAAATCTTAATACGTTATTATTATACTCTTTTTTGTCAGCCTATTCCAGACGTTATTTTTTCTTCGGCATCAGCTTTCCCGCCATCTGCATAATCGGGTTTGGTTGATTGCGTCTAAGGAAGCTGTTATACATCGCAAGCCCTTCGTTATCTCCCGAAGCCGATAGATTTCCACTCGCATCCATCCTTACCAGCAGTTGGTGGACTACGGCATCCTTGCGGCTGAAATATAAATATAAAATTCCTGGCAAAATCATTATCAGGAACAAGATGGCGGCAACTAAACAGCTACCTCGCTGGAACGGCACGCTCTTTTGGTAAGTCAACAAATCGCCCTGCCTGTTAACCAGCGTCCAACCCTGCCCTCGGCTGAACATAAAATTTTCAAATTCTTTTAAGGCGTTGGTCGCGCCTTGCGATGTGGTTTGCGGTTGCATAATTTTGGTTGTTTCCGCTTCCGATTGGAGGGCAAACAAAAAGCCCCCATCGGGAGCTCAACCCTTGCGGGCTGAACGCGCGAGTTTCCCCGCACGACCAATCACGGAACCCCGATGAGGGTTCTTTATCCGTGATTGGTTTCGCTACCGCTTCCTGATAGCTGGTGCCATATCCGCAATGCGGGGTTAGGCGTTAAATTGTTATCTGAATTATAGCATTTTATAGGGTTTGTAAAAACAGCCCTATAATAATTTAAAAGCTACCACTGTTTAAAATTTTCACTTCGGCGCCGTGGTTTTTTTGACGTTTTTAAATCAAAACACTCTTCAATGTATTTAGCTCTGGTAGTTAGAATTTTTGCAAATTCTTTATTTATCTCGGTCTTCGCTTGTCGTCTTAACGCATTAGCAAAGGACTTCCAAGTAAATGAAAAACGCAAGCCGCAAATTTTACATTCTCTAGTGACGGTTCTTTCCGTCCATCGCCTATTGGTCAATGTAAAACTTTCAGTTTTAGTTTTGTAGCGTTGGTCGAGAAAAGGAGTCTCGCCGCATTGCGGGCAATTTTTGGCGAATACATTTACAGTATTTTTTAAAATTTGCGGTAATGTTATCTTAGTCATATTTACCCTAATATTAGGGTAAATGCTTCATCTGGTCAAATGGCTGATTTTAAAAATTTTAGTTGCCCTGAATTTATGGTGTGTGGCCTTGTCCTCACTATAATATAGTTTGATACCCATCCACTTCATCTCGCCGTGTGTCAGGGCGATTCTCGCGCGACACAATAATTATCAACACTCTCGGGCTTCTCAAAACGGCCAAAATGTGATATAATGGCCATATAAAGTTAAATACGAAATTTTAAAATAGTTTAGTTGCTCGGATTGTTGTTGAAACCGATTACATTAAGTCAATAGCAATTTCGCAACGGGTGCCGTAGAGATTTATTTTTAATCTCACTTATCGCCCCGTCGAGTTTGGAACTTTGCGTTTTACGCATTCCTTATTCGGCGGGGTTTTTATTTACCCATTTTTATCATTAACATTATCGCTGGCGGCGCAACGCCTCGGCGATAATCAAAATTATGAACCACATACAAATTGCCGAAGATTTTCAAACCCAATTAAACGTCCTCCCAATGCGTCCAGGACACATTGGCAAGCACGGAGGCAGGCCGAATATGGGCATCTCCTATTTGGCGGAAAAAAATGATTGTAGCCTCAGGTATGTCAGCGACCATTTAGCGATTTTGGAAGTTCCTGAACTGCATAAGGATATAGCGGCAGGAAAAATTCCGTATACTTTTATTCGCGCATATCTAGCCACGCCCACCCATTGCCGAACAGCTATCATAGCCAAATTTATGACGAGAGAATTCCAAACCCGCGAAGCGGCGATGGCAGTAGCTTCAGCCTTAAAGCACTATCCAAATAAAAGTGCTGAATTGTTGGCGATGAGCTACAAGTCGTTGAGAACCGCCGAGAAAGTAAAAGCGGCTATGGTTAAAATTATTAATCCGCCAATGGATACAAAAGCCGCCCAAGAAACTGTGGAAAAGTTTATGTTGGGCAAGAAGGTCTTGGAGAATTTTATGGATGCCAATCATCCTGACGGCGTATTTGCCCTTATGCCGAATCTTAACGCGCCGTTGGAGATGATTAACTTAAACAAAGGGATTTTAGCGTGGGGTAAAAGCAGTTCGGCAAAATCTTTACCAAAACTTGCGGCGAGAATTCTCAAGGATGCCGAACACCAGCAACAATTGCCGCTAAAATCTGGACAATAATATTTTATCGGTGTAGATTCACTTCGGCTCCCCGATTTAACCCGTTTTTACCCAGGAATTTATGCTTGAAGGTTTGAATTTAAAAGAACAGATGGCCATTGAGCTACGATATTTAGGAAATTCCTACGAGGAAATTTCCCAAAGGCTTGAAGTCCCCGTTGAAACCGCCCGCGAATGGTTCAAAGACCGTGGAAAGTTACACGATTCTTACATTGAGTATGCCAGAAATACCGATTATAAGTTACAGGCCACGAGAGAAAAGAACGTGGCGGAAAAAGCTGAAAATATAATCACGATAACGACTAACGTCATCCGCCTATATGCCAAAAAGCTAAGCCTCCCTAACGCTGAAAGCGAAATCACCGTTGCCGACTTTGTAGCGGCGTGGAAAATTCAAAGAATTATGCAGGGTTTGCCCACGGATGTGCGAACCCAAAATAATACAGGATTTAATCAGGAGCAACTTGATGCTGAAGCCGCCAAAATCAGGGTGATTTTAAACGCAGGTAAGGACGACCAAGATGACGAGCCTGAAATGTCGCAGGACGAGATTAACAAACAGCTGAATTTATAAAAGAGGAGTGGGTATCTTTCGCGGCAAAATATTGTTAGTAAAATTAAACCACGATTCTCCACGGATTCTAACGAGAATGTAATATTTAAGGCCTGCAATACATCCCTCGACTCTTCTTTGACTCTGGTTTATAATCGAGATATAAAGTAATTTTGGGATAATTTATACCCATTAACGAAGCTGTGATTCAAACGCGAGCTAAAAGGGCGCGTCAATTGCAGTTTCGTTAATGGGTTTTTAATTTTTAAAACATTTGGCTAATCACTGTTCGCGGCTAATCACTGTTCAAAGTCCGCTTTGGACCGCAAGGTAGCCACCTGAACAGTGAGCCTGCGGTTCGTAGCGGATTTTTTATGAAAAATTTTAAAATGATTCCCGACGAAATTCAAAATTATGTGGATGCGGGGAAAATAACTATTAAGGAATGGACGGTAGCGACGTGGATTTACACTCACTACAACCCCCATAACGGTAAATGCATTATCAGTTACGCCGATATTGTCCAGCTTTTTAAAGGCATAATCAGCTACGATTCGGCGAGGCAAATTTTTGGCAAACTCCGCCGCCTAAAAATAATCACATTCATCAGCCATCGTGGGGCAGGAGGGAGGTTCGAAGTGTTCCCTAACAAGATTAAGCTAAAAGGTAATGTTATCCAAGTGATTGATGAACAGGGTTTGGTGCAATATGCGACTGATGACGATGACGACCACGCTCTTTATCCGCCTGCCGTCCCAATCCTATCACAACTTTTTGCTCAAAATCACAACTCCGATGTCGGCCAATCCCCAGAACGACTGCCCAAAGAGCCGCCAAAAGAACCCGTCAATCACAACTCCCTAGATACAGATTTAAATTAAAATATAAATCTAAATTCTCAAAAACTTCTAATGGAAAGTAATACTTATACTGGTATGTATATACTGTCGATAAAAAAGTCAAACATTTTAAAATTTACAAGCCGCTAGAGGGGGCGGCCGTTTCCCGCTATGTCAGCGTGGAAAAGAAAGGAAAGTTTTATGAAAAAAGTTGCGCTCTATGTGCGCTCTGCTATTCATAGTGTTTATCACATTAAATCGCAGATTGAGTCTTTGAGAAAATTTGCCCAAAAGCGTGGGCTTGAAGTTGTTGGGGTCTATTCGGACAACGGCAAGTGCGGCACAGATACCGACCGCGATGGCTTAGCTCAAATGCTGACCGCCGCCAAGTCCCAAAAGTTTGATGCCATAATCTGTGCAAACACTTCCAGGCTAACGAGAAACTTAAGCTCTTACGTAGAAATTGAAAAACAGCTAGCGGATGCGGGAGTCAAAATTTTAGTTATGTGATTTGCCGCCCGACTGTGCGGCTTTAAAATTTAATATTTTATTTAACGACGATGTGGCCTAATCATTTTTTGATTTGGGTCTTTTTTATACACGGAGACAAACCGCAAAAGACGCAATCACTAAGGGACAGGTATGGAATTGTCTAACGAAGACATTACTAAATTCGTAGAACTTTACAAAATCAGGTTCGGTAAAACTATCAGTCGGCAGGAAGCCGAAGAGTTTGGTCATAATCTTCTAAATCTAACACGGCTAGTTTACAAGCCCATTAAACAGGCGGAATTCACGCTACCAAAAGCAGAACCTTAAAATCTCAAGTTATCCCCTCGACGGTCATTAGTGTCTTTGCTAACTTCGTGTAGCTGGCCTCCACCCAAATAATTTCCAAAGTTTTTATATACCCCCTAACAGGGATAGCGGTAATCCTCTAAACATACCTTTGGAATTTTGGGAAAGTTTAGGCCAGCAAGGGTTGCCGCTTTAATTTACCCACTATGAAGTTCAAGGACAAAACCGAAAAGCTAGAGTGGCTAAAAGCCACGGGAGAGAAAATCAATGAGATGACCTGTCAACGCAGAATCGCCATCGTCAGCGGAGATTTTACTAAGGCTTACAGTTTACTTATGGGGATAGAATTCGCACGCGCTCAATTTAGGAAAGTTTCTAATTCATTAAAAAGATTTTAATTTAACATCTATGGAAATTGATTTAAAAGACGCAAAGGCTACGGCCTATTATCGCAAGTCTAGCGTTGATGATAAAAGCAAGCAGATTCAAAGCATCCCCGACCAAAGAAAGGAAGTCACCCAATTTGCTAGACAAAAGGAAATAAAAATAGTTACAGAATTTCAAGAATCCCGTTCCGCTAAAAATCCTGGTCGACCTGAATTTAATAAAATGATTCAAATGATTAGGGACGGGGAAATAAACGCGATTTTGTGTTGGGATATGACGCGTCTTTCAAGGAACCCTCAGGATGGAGGAGTACTTCAGCAATTACTATTGGAAGGAAAATTAAAATATATTTTGACCCCAACAAAAATATATCTTCCTACCGATAACGTAATTTTAATGGGGGTCGATGTCGGCGTGGCAACGCAATATTCTATTGACGTCGCGCGTGGTGTGCGCAGAGGGATGAAGACTAAAGTTGAAAAAGGTTCTCCACCTTGGCGTGCGCCCATCGGGTATTTGCCAGATAAATTTACCGAGAAAGGCAAAAAGAAAATTTTGGTTGATGACTTGCGTTTTCCCCTTGTTCGCCAAATGTGGGATATAATGTTAACTGGGAACTACACGATGAAACAGGTTATTGAAAAGGCCAATGACGAACTGGGATTGCGAACCCGCGAAACCAAAAAGAACCCAAGCCATAAAATAAGCCTTAGTAGTGGCTACAAGATTTTTACTCACGAATTTTATACGGGTCAATTCTATTGCAAGGGTGAACTTAAGCAAGGAGATTATCCACCTATGATTACCAAAACGGAGTTTGATATTGTCCAGCGGATTATGGGAGAGGCTGGCAAGCCAAGACCGAAATACAAGCGGTTGCCTTTTACTGGGACAATCGCCTGCGGCGAGTGTGGCCGTATGTTTACCGCCGACCAAAAGTTCCAATTCATTAAAGCCGAGAACAAGAACAAGGAGCATATCTACTATCGTTGCACGAGGGGCAAGGAAAGCGGGACTTGCCATCAAAAGTCCATTAAATATGAGGCTTTAGTAGAACAGGTGCAGGCTTACCTGGACACAATTACCATCCCGCCCGAGTTTTTAAATTGGGCTTTAGAAGTGTTGCGGAAAAATAACGAGGTGGAAGAAAGTAATCGTTCCTTGATGCTTATGAGCCAGCGTAAAAATTATGATAAGTGTCTACAACGCGCCCAAAATCTCGTAGAGCTCTACATATCTCCCGAGAATCTCCAAAAGGAATTGTTGAGCGCAGAAGAATTCAAAGCTCAAAAGAATTTGCTGATGTCGGAGAAATCAAAAGCCGAATCGCAAATGCGGCAGATTGATGAAAATGTTAATGGCTGGTTGGAATTAACGGAAAAGACTTTCAACTTTGCCACCTATGCTAAGAAGTGGTTTGACGAAGGTGATTATCAGCGGAAGACGGAAATACTGCGGGCGTTAGGTAAACACTTTACGTTGTTAGACGGGAAATTGAGTATTGATTTGCAGGAGCCGTTCTTGGTTCTAACAAATGGTCTTAAGGAGGAACCACTAAAAACGGCAAAGTTAGAATCGACCAATCTTGCTTCATCTAAAACGCAAAACCCCCTTTCGGGGGGTGTAAATTTGCGTTGGAGCGGGTAACGGGAATTGAACCCGTTTCTCCACCATGGCAAGGTGGCATAATACCGGTATACTATACCCGCGAGACAGTTTTTAATTTCTATAATTTTATAATTTTTAAACAATCTTTGCAAACTGTTTAAAAATTGAAAATTTTAAACTAAGAATTTATTTGGTGCCTCGGGTCAGAATCGAACTGACTACGCTCGCCTCTTCAGGGCGACGCTCTACCAATGAGCTACCGAGGCAAAATTAGTTAAAAGTTTATTAAATTTGTAAATGGGCAAAGTCTGCAGTCCTACTTTATGAGCTTTAAAGACTTTATAACTTTTTACTTTTAAATTCATTTTCTGGTGGGTTCGACAGGATTCGAACCTGTGGCCTTCTCGGTGTAAACGAGACGCTCTAACCAGCTGAGCTACGAACCCACAAGTAGCCTGAATACTATATCAAAAAAGTGTCTTTTTGGCAATAGTTTCCGACAGTTTAATCAGAGCATTAATGTCGTCATTGTCCGCTGCCTGGTTATTTCTTTCAAGCCCACATTTTTGACAACGATGAGTAATAATATAGTGCCCTTTTTCTAATTTTAAACCTACCGGCTCCATCAAACCGCCGCAAACTTCAGCCCGATCGCCGGGATTAACATCTACATGTTTACTAAACAAACATTTTGGACAATGGTTAGTATACCCATTGCCCTCAACTTTAGTACCGCAATTTTCACAAGTAAAATTTTCTATCTTTTTTTGGAAATTAGGTGACATAAAAATATTATAAAAGATTCTGGATAAAAAGAAAGGGCGCTTTTCGGTTGTACCGTAGCGCCCCAGGGGCTAAAATTTTTTTAACGATCCTCGAGTAAAGACCGCTTTAACGGCACCTGTTACCAGGGTACCGTTATAAGGTGTCCATTGGCACTTGGATACAATGGATTCATTAGTTATTATCCATTGTTCCTGCGGGTCAACCAGGGTAAGTTCGGCTTCTCGATCTGCTGAGATTTTGCCGCGGTTTATTCCCAGCAGCGCTGCGTAGTTGCCTGATGTTAGGGCAACAAACCTTTCCCAGCTCAGTAAGCCGCGACTGATTCTATCCAGCAGCAGCGGAATGGTGGTTTGGACGCCGGTCAGGCCGCTGGGGGTGTTGTCGTATCCGCCCGCCAGCTTTTCCCCTTCGGTATGCGGCGCGTGGTCTGAACCAATGACGTCTATAAAATCAGGTTGATTCAACAGCCAAGCCATGCGTCGCATTTGTGATTCGCTCCGTAGCGGCGGATTAACTTTGCCAAACGGATCGTTGCCACGGTTTGAAAGGCTAACGTGGTGAGCGCAGACTTCGACTACAATCGACAATCCTTCCTGTTTGGCAGAGTATAAGGCGTGCAGGGACTCGGGAGTGGAGATGTGACAGTAGTAGACAGGACAGCCGGTGTCGCGCTGCATTTGGATAGTCTTGAGCACGGAACTCAGCTCAACTTCTGTGTCGCGGATTTGGCAGTGGTCGGAAATTTGCGGTTCACGTCCAAGTTTGGCGCGTTTGTATCGCATCAGTTTTTCGTCTTCGTTATGAGATGCCACGTATACCGGCTTGGTTTTGGTATTGGCCGTAGCTACCAATTCCCCAATTTTCCAAAAGGGTTCATCTTCTTCTACCAGCAAGCTGCCGGTTGATGAGCCTCGGTAGACTTTTACTCCAAGCACTTTTGGGTGTTTGATGGCGTGTGACATTTCCCGCAAGTTGTCATTAGTAGCTCCAAACCATAAGCGGTAATCGACTGCCCGCTGGCCGATAAATTCCGTCAGTTCCACTAAGCGTTCGCAGGTAATAATTGGACGCTTTTTATTTGGCATGTCTGCGACCAGTGTGTAGCCGCCCAACAGCGCTGCGTGTGAGCCGGTATTCCAATCTTCCTTATGCCGTTCTTCCTGGTCGCGAAAATGGACGTGACCATCAATGCCGGCCGGCACAACAGTCCAGCCCCGGCAATCAATCCAACTGTCCGTTTGCGCGATGGTTGTGACTCCCTTAATTAATCCATCTTCAATTTGAATGTAGACATAGGCCCCGTTGGTCAGTTTTAAGTTTCCAAGTTCTATCATGCTTCCTCCAGTTCGTTAAAGTATATTATAGTAACCCCGTAAAAATGCAAGTATAAAAAAGCCGGCTCCTTTGCGAGGAGTCGGCGTTGGATTTTGTAATCCTGAGGTTGGGGCTAAGTGCGGCCGGGTAATTCAGGAACATCAAGCAGCTCATCGATGATGCGATGAAATGTTTGAGGGTGGACTTTGTGCTCTCGGAATAAGGCGGTTACCACTTGTACCGCGGCAGCTTTGGTGAACTGGAAAAAGTCGGCAGCTGTCTCACCATTGTGGATGCCACCCATTCCAATCAACTGCACATCGCTGCCATCGAGAACGTCAGTCCACTGTAGGGCCTGACCTAGTGCTTCAGGGTGGTATTCCTTGCCGGCAAATCCGCCAAAACCTTTACCGAAGCCAATGGCGGGACGAGGAGCTTTCCCTTTGTCACGTATGACCACAAAAGAGTTGGGAAAGGTGTTCGGGCCAACTATAGCGGCAATCATGTGCTGGTACCGAGAAAGAATTAACTGGCCAATCTCCGAAAGTTGTCTGGGGTTACTATACGGGGGTACTTTGAGAAAAATCCGTTTTTGGCTGCCGACGTACTGAGTGACCCAGGAAAGTATTTCCTCGATCAGCTCTGGGTAAAAACCAAAGATCCCTTTTTGTGAACCGTCTGTCCAGATGTTGGGGCAGGCGAGGTTAAGTTCGGCAAAATCTGCGCCGCTTTCCATCGCTACTCCAGCCATGCAGCCGAATTCCTTTGCATTATCACCCTGTACACTTGCGATAAAGGCCTTGCTATTGTCATGGCAGATTTGGACCATGGTCGGCATTTCTTTTCCGCAGTACTCGTAGCCGCCGTTGGGTATGCCAAGTGAGTTGATAGAGCCGCCTGGCCATATCCAAAGAGGTTGTCCGGGATTGCCGTCGCGCTTCTTAAAGGTATAAGAGCCTCCTGTGACTGCACAGGCTGGAGACTCTGCCATAGCGCGTACTTCTTCGGTATTTTTTACTGTACCCGCGCCATTGTAGATAGGCATTTCTAAATTCCACTTTCCAAAAACTGCGGGAGTAGGTTGCACTTAAGTCCTCTTTCTAAAATTTGGATTGAATTCCGTAGGGACATTATTCTATTTTAACCTCAAAAAGTCAAATAAAAAAGCGCGCAATCCGGTAAGACTGCGCGCTCCCGTTTGGGATGTTATTTATATTGAAGGGCTACTCTTAACCCAAGTAATCTGAGATCTCATCGCACATGGATGAAGTGATTTTACCTTGAGACAAATAAAAGCCAAGTAGCTCTCTTATGGTCCAAGCCGCATGAAGCTCGTACCCCGCTTCGGCCAGCTGGGATGCCCCACCCTGCTCGCGGTCGACGAACACAAAAACGTGCTTTACTCTTAGCGAATGCCGCTCGAGCACATCAATAGCATCGAATTTAGAGTCAGCCCTGGTTATTACGTCATCAAACAGGGCCACCTCGTAACCGGGCAAATAAACACCGTCTATAGATGAACCGCTCCCGTGAGTTTTAGGTTGACGCGGTGTGATCATGGGCAGACCGGATTGCTGTGACAACACAGCAACCACCGGTGTGATAGCTGTGGGGATATCTGCCAAATAGACACTTGAGCTGACGGTTGTGTTGCGCAACATACTGCCGAACAGCCTGGCTGAATCCGCCAGTACGCGGGGAAACGAACGCAGCAATCGGAAGTTGAGGTAGAATGGAGACAGTGGCGCGTCCGGGGTCTTTTGGTGAAGATTGAGGAGAAAACCTTTTCCCTCGGGGGATTTGGTTTTGTCCATAAAAGCATTGCAATCAAACCATTTTAAAGCGATACTCTCTCGAAGATGATCAAACGTGCTCATTTATACTATCCTTTCAGTATCTTTTCCTGCTTTTTAGGAAGGTTGGCTACAGCTAGAACCTCCAAGTGCCTGCATTTACTCGAGTCTCAATAGCCGGAGCAATTTCATCTGCGACCGCCTGTAGAGCTGCCACAGGGTCCTCGGCTTCAACTACTTGCCGACCAACTACTAGGTAGTCGGCGCCGTTAAGTATGGCATCGTAAGGGGTTCCCGTTTGGACCTGATCGTGCTTGGCTGCGCCACGGCTGCGCGTGCCCGGGACTATGAGTTTAATGCCCCAGGAATCGCATGCAGCGTAGTTGTTACGCCACTTGTGTAGAGCACCAACCTGCGTGGGTGAACAGACCATAGCGTCCGCACCTCCATCAAAGGCCCAGACTGCCAATTTACGCACAACCTGTGCAGGCTCCTGTTCGTAGAGTTCACGGATTTCCTCATCGGTTAAAGAGGTGAGTAACGTTACCGCGATAGTATACAAGCCCGTGTCTTTAGTTGCGCGGACCATAGCACGGCCGCCGCTGGCATGTACGGTGATCCATTTCGCACCGGCCCCTTTGATTTTATTGGCGCGCTTGGTAACTGTATCAGGAGTGTCATGGAGCTTGTAATCTGCCCAGACATCTTCCCCGCCCCAGCTCTTAAGTTCGTTAAGTGCTGCTGCCAACCGATCGTCGGACCAGGCGTGTGTTTTGCTAATTGGTATTTCGTGACCGACGGCCGTTATGAGAGGCTTTGGGTCATCCATGTCTAGAGCTAAAATCAATCTGCTTTTCGGGTCAACTGTCATCACCTGCTCGCTTTCATTTAAGATTGTTGGAGGTCAACCATATTACAAACTAACCTCCTTTTGCTTGTGGGAGTATGGTATACGATGCGTGATAAAATCGCAAGCTTGAAAAAATAAGGGATTTTGGGGTATAATTTTATTGGTATACGCTACTACTTTGAGGTATTTTATGAAACCTTTATCTAAAATAAAAATTAAATGGTCACCAAAATTTGCCTATGCTATCGGGCTTCTCGTTACAGACGGAAATCTTTCTAAGAATAGAAGGCATATGAATTTTACTTCTAAAGATAAACAATTGGCAGAACTTTTTTTAATGTGTCTAAATTTGAAAAACAAAATTGGTATGAAGAGTAGTGGCACGGTCAAAGAGAAAAAGTATTGCTTTATTCAGTTTGGAGATGTTCAGTTTTACAAATTTTTGGAAAGCATTGGTTTGACCCCAAACAAATCAAAAACATTAGGAATAATTAATGTTCCTGATAAATATTTTTTTGATTTTTTAAGAGGGCATTTTGACGGTGATGGAACTTTTTACTCTTATTGGGACCCTCGTTGGCGTTCAAGCTTTATGTTCTATACCGAATTTGTTTCCTCAAGCCAAAAACATATTTTATGGCTACAGCAAGAAATTTTTAAGAGGCTAAAAATATTAGGGCATTTAACTAAGAGCGGAAATCAAGCATGCTATCAACTAAAATATGCGAAAGCAGACTCCTTTAAATTACTACCTAAAATATATTGTCGTGGAAACAAATTATGTTTAAGTAGGAAATACTTGAAAATAACCAACGCTTTAGCTATAATTGGTAAGCCATTTTAGTAAAATTTGCCCGGGTGGTGCAACTGGCGAGACACACTACCTTGAGGTGGTAGCGCCCGCAAGGGCATGGAGGTTCGAATCCTCTCCCGGGCACCACTGCTTCGCTAAAGCTACGCAGTGCAAGCAGTCTAGTATCTCAAATTTTTAAGCTGGCATCTAACATGTTAAACATTCCGGTAATTTTAGGTTCAGTCAGAGAGGGTAGAAAGAGTGAAGCGCCTGCTAGATATATTTTGGAAAAGATTAAAGCCGCTGGACACCAGACGCAACTAGTGGATTTTAAGAAATTACCGTTGCCTTTTTATGATGGTGCTACAGTACCGGTTGTCTATTATAAAACCCAGTACCCAAACAACAACGCACAAAAATGGAGTGAAATTACTCGTGCGGCCGATGCCTTTGTTATTGTGAGCCCGGAATATAACCATGGCTACCCAGCCGTATTAAAAAACGCTCTGGATTGGGGTTATTCGGAATTTGAGAAAAAAGCTTTTGGCTTAGTTGGTGTATCCAACGGCACTGTGGCAGGCGCACGCATGATAGAACAACTTAGGCCGATCATAGAAAACTTTGGCGCCGTGTCCATGCGCGAAACTGTAATGATCGGTCCAGTGACAGATTATTTTAACGACCAAGGTAACATTTTAAAAGCTGATGTCTTGGATAAAAAAATCGAAGGCTTACTAACTAGCCTAACCTGGTGGGCGGAAGCACTGAAAAAAGCCAAATAATTCTACTAAATACGAAAAGGCCGCACCTGTTGCGGCCTTTAGTTTAGTATTTAGTTATTTTCGTATTTATTAGTAGAAGAATTACACCACTTTCCACTTCCCCGCTTCGTCCTTCATGAGCTTGCCGGCCACAGAAAAACCGGCTGCCAACTTGTGGCCGCCGCCGCCAAAAATGTGAGCAATTTTAGAGACATCAATACCTTTAAAAGAATCACTGCGCAAACTCCCCTTTATAACAGGGCCATCTTGACGCAAAAACATGGCGAACTTAGCCTCGGGCAAAGTATTTAAAGTTTCGGCAAAACCTTCAAAAGCTGCGCCGGGCAAACGCTCAAACTCGGCCAAGTCCGTTTCTGTCATTACAGAATAAATTACTTTATGTTTGTCATCGTAATAGGAATTTTCCATGGCCTTTCCCCAGGCCTGCAGTGTTTGCGGCGTTTTATTATGAAAAGTATGTTTGATAATTTTGCTGGAATGGGCGCCCTTCCGCATAAGCTCGGCAGCCGCGGCTAAGGTTGAACTCTGGGTATTGGAATGCATAAAACTACCGGTGTCAGTAATAATCCCGGTCAACAAACACGTGGCAACATCTTTAGAAATCGGCCATTTGTTCCAAACAAAAAAATCGTACACCATCTCGGCCACCGAAGATTTTTTTGAATCTACTACATTAACATCACCGAACATCTGATTGTCGGGATGATGGTCGATATTGATAATCTTTACTTTTAAATTTTCGATCTTCAATAATCCCGAGCGCTTTTTTTCGCCGCAACCAAACATAATCACCAAATCAAAATCATTACTGAAGATGTCGTCCTGAATTTTTTGACTGCCCGGCAAAAAACTCAAATACGGCGGCACGCCTTTTTTAATGGCATAAGTTAAAAGTTTCCCCATTTTTTCCAAACGCATTCCCATAGCCAACAACGCTCCGCCGTCATCGCCATCCATGCGTTCATGCATGGTTAACAAAATCCGGTCGGAACGGTCTATTAACTCCTTAGCTTGGGAAAACTCTTGCTCCATAACATTTAGTAAATTTAAAATTATTACTCCTCTTCCTCGTGCACTTCCTTAATAAGCTCATCTATGTGCTCTACGTAACGGGGAGAAGTATCTAAATAAAAACTAATTCGCGGAATAATTTTAGTGTGAAAATTTTTATTCAGCTCGCCTTGCAGGTCATAGATATTTTTTGCCAAAAAATCCATAATTTTTTTATCAGCGGCCGCGGAATCTTCTTTAGAACTATAAAAAACAGAGATCCAAACTTTAGCCCACTTCATATCCTTAGTGGTTTCAACCTTGGTAATTGTAACCAATCCTTTTTGCCAATCCAAAAACTCCTGCAATACCGGCCCTAGCTGGTGCTGGATTAACGAATTAACCTTGGCAATTCGATTGGTATCTTTTTTTACAGGTTTCATAAACTACTTTAATTATATCAGCTAAATATTATAATCAATTTTCTAGGTTAACGCAAGGCCATATGATCGAGTTTAATAACAATCTATTACTTTATCATTGTTAAAAAAATATACGGCGCTAAAAAAATTATTTCCACTTTCGATTTTTTAAAATTAATAATTTGTAAACATCTTTCGTGTAATATAATTATGTTCCGGCAATTAAAAACCAAATTATAAAGAAAAATAAAATTTTTACTTTTATAATAATTAATTTTTTTAGAAAGGAGTGAATTATGCAAAAAATCACACGACATCAAACTCTTCGGCGGTTTTTAGCCTCAACAATGGTAGGAGCTCTTGGCTTATTTACCATTGGCACGCAGGCCTTAGCCCAAAGCACAAACCCAACCGCGCCGACAAACCTTATGGCCTCGGCCAGCTCAAGTTCCACGGTTAATTTATCGTGGACTGCGGCTTCAGACACCAACTTTAGTCCCAGCCAATTGTCTTACCTGGTTTTCCGGGGCGGCAATCAAATAGCTAGTACTACAGCCGGTACAACAAATTTTACCGATACTGGTCTAAACGCCTCCACAACTTACACCTATACGGTTTCAGCCATGGATCCTAGTAACAGTATTTCCGATCAATCCACATCAACTTCTGTAACTACCCTGGCAAATTCCACCTCCACCTCAAGTAGTAGCTTGCCCAGTATTCCTACCGGCTTAGCCGCTTCCTCGACTACTGCTTCGAGCGTTACCCTAACTTGGAACGCATCTTCTGAATCCGGCTCCGGCAGCACTACTCCAACTATCAGTTATATTCTTTACCGCGATGGCAACCAAGTCGCCACCACAAGCGCCACAACTTTTACCGATAGTAATCTTTCGGCCAGTACAACTTATTCTTATACTGTTGCCGCGCTAGATTCTAACAACAACAACTCCGGTCAGTCCGCAGCGCTTTCTGTTACCACTATGCCTTCGAGTGGCGGAACTGGTACCACCACTCCCTCAACCTTACCAGCGCCAATTAATTTTATGGCTTCCTCTACCTCAAGTTCCAGCATCACCTTAACCTGGAATGATGGTACGGCCAGTACCAGTAGTAGTACTGTGACCGGCTACGATATTATCCGCAACGGGCAGGTTGTTGCCACAACTACGGCCACGACTTTTACCGATACCAATCTTTCGGCCGGCACTACCTACGCTTACAACGTTGGAGCCTTCGATTCTTCAGGTAGCACTTCTCCCTGGTCTACAACTTTGTTCGCCTCAACCCAACCAAACACTAGTGGAGGAGGCGGCTCCGGCACCAGCACACTACCCACCATCAACACCTTTGGCTGGGCAGTAATTCCTCTAAGTCTTTATAACCAGTTATTCGCTTCTTCCACAGGAACTAGCACCACCCCATCATCGCCTTTCACCTATATTAATGGTTACCCCACATTAAATGGTAACTATCTAGACTGTAATGGTAATATAGACAACGACCCAGCACACCATACTACCAATTCCAGCGACACTGACCCGGCGCACCATATTGGCCAAAACTGTCCTGGTGGTATGCCTATGCTCCCGACCAACAGTAATTTCAGTAACATGCTTCCTAACAACGGCACTGGTCAAAGTTGGATTTTCAACGTTGGTTCCGATAACGGACAAATCACGCAATGGGTTGGTCTGCCATTAGACAGCAAGACCCTGCAGATTCTTTACTCAGCTGCGGCCAACGGACAAATTAGCTCCAGCATGTTGTTCTAGCGCCTTGCGGCAACAAAATAATAATCATTAATAATCTAAAACCCTCCTGTTTTACAAAGGAGGGTTTTAGATTTAATTCTTAAGTTTTATATTTGTCTGGATTTGGATTTGAGTTTTAGCAAAAAAATAATTTGCGGCCGCTTCTACCAGTTGGCACTATTTACTAAAGCTTCGGCGTAGTTGGGCCAAAACACTCCGGCTGCCGGACCGCCGTTACACTGTCCATCACTACTGCCTGGAGTTTTAACCCACAAAAAAGCGTCGACTAAAGAATTTCCAGTGTTGGCAGTTGGGGCCGGGCCAAGTGCGCGGCCCAGAGGATTACACCATTGAGCATCGGGAGTGGGTCCATTACCGCTGCGGCTGGTATCAATAACAAAATGTTTGCCGCCCAAAGCTGCGGACAGTTGCTGGCCATAACTAATATTATCGGTGGCGGAATAAAAATTGGAAACATTTAAAGCAAAACCATCGGCCTGATTAATGCCGGCCTGCTGTAAGCGTTGAGCCATAACAGCAGCAGAGATCCAAGCCGGATGACCAGCATCAATGTAAACTGCGGTATGATTATTAGCCTTTAAAACATTGACTGCATCTTGCAACAAGTTGTAGCGGCTTTGCAACTCTGAGCCTGACAAACAGGTAATTAACGCCGTAGCATCCGGCTCTAAAATTACAGCGGCTTGACGTTGGCCAATACCTGCGGCAAAGGCACGAATCCAAGCTTGATAGGCCGCAGCCGAGGTGCTGCCAGCAGAATAACCGCCGCAATCGCGCTGGGGAATGTTGTAAGCTACTAGTAACGGCAAAGTCCCCTGGTTTGAGGCGGCCGTAACTACATTGTCAACATCGCTTTGAACGTCAGTGTTCCAATCGCCAAACCAATCGGCTTGGGGCTGATTGCCAATTTTATCTATTAAAGAAGCATTACTCGGATCCCAAGAACGAATGGAGTTAGCATAAACACTAGCCTGATTGTTTGGGTCCACAAACATGGGCATGGCACTAAAAATATTTGAGGTTAATGAGCTAGCTGAAGGCAAAGGATTATTTGCTGGTAAAGCTGGCGTTGAGACAGGAAGCTGTGCGGACAGAGAACCACCGGAACAATTCTGGCCTAAGTGATGGCCAGGGTCGGTGTCATTAGGGTTGGTCGTATGGTGGGAAGAGTCGTTGTCTATGCTGCCGTTGCAATCTAAAAAATTTCCATTAAGAGTTAGATAGCCGTTAATATAGACATAGGCGTTTGGGGAAGCGGGGCCCGGGTTAGAATTTGGAGCGGGGGCGGTTGGTGGTGATAACGGCTGGACGATTAAGGTAGGAGCAGCAGAATTTAATAAACTTCCTGCTGGACAATTTTGGCCCAAATGGTGGCCAGGGTCGGTATCATTAGGGTTGGTGGTGTGATGAGAGGGGTCGGCATCTATATTGCCGTCACAGTCTACAAAATTACCATTTAAGGTAGGGTAGCCGTTAACATAAACGTAAGAGGCGGCGTAAGCAAAATTATTTTGTCCTAAAATTTGAGGGATAAAAAATTGTCCTATTAGCAGGACAGTAAAAATTATTTTTGTTTTGGTTATATTTTTATTTTGGTAAAATTTTATTAAACTTATCATTTAGTTTTTTAATTTACCCCTCGTGATTATTAATAATTGATTAATTTTACTGTAGCAGACCTTAACATGAAAGACTAATGAATTCAGGGCTGGGCGCCAATCCCCTGCTAGCCTAAAACTAAGAAAATAAAATTTTGCCAACGTTTGAGAAAAATTTTTGTGGATAATATTTTCATAAAAAATCAATTCGAATAAAAATTTATCTATCTTAAACAAAGCCAATATAAATTTTTTACTTTTGGTTATTTATTAAATTCGGGTTATAATCAATTATCATCATTAACAAAAATCTTATGAAGCAAATTACTTGCGCCCAAATGGGCGGCCCCGCCACCTGTAGTACTGTATTTCAAGGCAATACGCCCGAAGAAATAGTACAAAACGCAATGAAGCACGTAGAAGAAGCTCATCCAGATATGGCTGCTAGCATCAAAGCTATGACTCCGGAAGAAACCAGCAAATGGATGGAAGATTTCCACAAAACCTTTGAGGCTTTGCCAACCATGTAGTGTTTTATGGCAAGAACAAAACCCCGGGCTTTTGGCTCGGGGTTTTAAGATATTCATTTTTCAATCCATCTCATGCCGGCTGGCCTTATTCCTATAAAAAATCTTCACTAGTTTAAGGCAGCAAAAATGTGGCTTGCTCAAGTTTTATATACATTATTCCATTTTTAGTAATAAAGATGTGGGTTGAAAAAATGGAATAACTATGGTAAAATGAGCAAAGTCTAAACATAAAAAATAATTTTGGCGGTATCGTCTAATGGTTAGGACAAGTGGTTTTCATCCACTAAATCGGGGTTCGATTCCCCGTACCGCTACCAAAATTAAAATACCGCAACACTTGCGGTATTTTAATTTTGTTCAGAGATGGGAGCAGCGGTGCTAGTGCACAAATGTTATAATATTTACATGTACTATCTATACTTATTCCGCTGCCGGGATAAAACTCTTTATTGTGGAGTTACGAATAATTTACTAAACCGCGAAAAACGTCATAATTCTGGTCGGGGGGCTAAGTACACAAGAAATCATGGACCCGGGAAAATTGTTTATTCAGAACATTTTAGTACACTTTCCCAAGCTATGCGGCGGGAAGTTGAAGTTAAAAAATTTCCTAAATTAAAAAAAGAAAAATTAATCAGCCGGAAATAAAACCAACTCTAAAAAATCGCCAATAATTATAAGCGATTTTTTTGTAAAATTAATTATTTTTCTTGTTAAAGTGGAAAACTTTTTTGTCGCCCTAAAACAAAAAAACTATAATGTTAATATGAAAATAAGTTTACCTTGGCTAGTACGAACCGGAACGATGGCAGTAATTGCCGGTTTTATACTTGCTCCCAAAATAGCTGCAGCAGCTACTTACTACGTATCTGCCAGCGGCAATGATAGCAATCCCGGTAGCCAGAGCGCGCCGTTACGTCATCTTTCGGTAGCTGTGGCTGACGCGGCCAATCCCGGCGATAGCGTTGTAGTTATGGACGGAAGTTACGACAATGAGGGTCAAGTTGCTCCAGCTTATGTAGTTACACTGACTCACTCTGGAACTGCGGCCAACCCAATTGTAATAATGGCCCAGCATCGCGGCCAAGCAACTTTAGACGCTGGTAACACCTCTACCACCGCTACCTGTAACGGCGCTAGCGCTTACTTTGACTTGGCCAACGCGGCCTATGTGACCATACAAGGTTTTAATATACAAAATGGCTGCTACCAAGAAATACACAGTAACAACAGCGCTCATAACATAACTATAAAATGGAATGAGCTTCATAACACCATCAACCACTCAATTACCCAATCCAGCAATGCCCAATCCGGCATCTACCTAAATGCGAACAATAGCAATTTTATTTTTGATGGAAATATTTTTCATGATATAGGCAACACCAACGATATTGGCAATAGTTATTCGCAGTTAATATATGCCCATGGCCCCAATACCACTATCATTAATAATATTTTTTACAACGCTCTATCTGGTTGGGACATTCAAACCTCTAACTCCTTTTCGGGATTGATTGCCAACAATACTTTTGTCGGCCCCAACCTTTACCATGGAGGAGCGAGCAAAGCTGGACAAATCATACTTTGGGATGGAGACGTGGCCAACTCCCTAACTAATATTATTATTCGCAACAACTTATTTATTAACCCCTACCAGGAACCCATTGTTACCTATTCAGGTGTGGGAACAACCAATATTTCAGGATGCGCCATTGATCATAATTTAACCACAACCGCGGTTATTTACGATAATGGTTTTAGCTGCAGTATTGGCAGCAATTTGGTAAGCACCAATCCAGCATTAATCAATAGCACCACTCAGCCATATAATTTACAGGAAACGGCGACTAGTCCGGGAATTAACGCGGGTATTAATATCTCTCAAGTCACCGAAGATTTTAACGGTACCAGCAGACCACAAGGAGCAAGCTACGACATTGGCGCCTACCAGCTTATAACAGCCGCGACTGCGCCCAGTATAAACTTGTCGCCGTCATCACTTACATTTAACAGTGTTGTTGTTGGCGCCACCAGTACAGCGCAGTTTATTAATATAACCAACAACGGCAACGTCACACTTACTTTTAGTAGCATTATTTTCAACGGAAACTTTAGCCCAGCTGGACTGGGTAGCTGTGGAGTTAGTGTACCCTTAGCGGCCGGTACCAGCTGTACTATTAGTGTAAATTTTGTACCGACTGCGCTTGGTAGCCGCAGCGGCGGTGTAACTTTGACTGACAACGCCTCTAACAGTCCGCAAACAGTTACCTTTAGCGGTATAGGCATAAGCGCACCGGACATTATACCTCCCTCAATTCCTGTAGGACTAACCGCTACCGCCAGTTCCCCTTCCCAGATTAATCTATCCTGGACGGCTTCTAGCGATAATGTGGGAGTAAGCGGCTACCACATTTACCGCAGCAGCGCTCTCATTGCCACCACGACTACAACTTTTTATCAAGATGTTGGTTTAAATCCTAATACTTCTTACAGCTATAGCGTTTCCGCCTTTGATGTAGCGGGCAACCAATCTGCTCAGTCAATTGCAGTAAATGCCACTACACAAAATATAGTTGTAACAGCAACCTCCACACCGGTTAGCTCTACCACCACACCTTCAATAAATAACAACCCACCATCTAGTGGGGGCGGCGGTTCCGGCGGTGGCTCTTATCAACCCCCAAGCACCAACCCATCTGGCGGCGGTAGAAGCATTATAAATAACGCACCACCCTCAACCGCTCCTACCAGCAGCTCTGGAATCCCTAATGCAACCAGCCCATCTTCCACCATCCGCTTGATTAACAATTCTGGCACGTTTTATTTAATCATCAATAACCAACTTCGCGGCATAACCAACCCCGGCATATTAGCCAGCTACGGCTTAACATTTACCCAAGCCCAACCGGCACAGGCTGAAGATTTAGTGCTACCGCAGAGCAGTCCTCTCCCACCCGGCGATGGTTCCTTGGTTAAATCCTCAGAAGACAACACCGTCTACCTTATTTCCGGCCAGCAACGTTATGGTTTTATTTCTGCTCAAGCCTTTTTAAATTTAGGTTTTAGTTTTAATAATGTGCTTATAGTTACTAACCCGGAGTTACAGATATTACCGCAGGCCGGAGATCTAAGTGGCACAGCTGTTGCCCATCTTCCAGGAATCAACATTAACGATCATGGCACTATTTACTGGATCGGCAGCGACGGTCAGCGGCACGCTTATACTTCACTATCCATTTACAACTCCTGGAACGTCCCCAACGATTTTAGCCAAGTCGTCCCAGCTAATACAGCCGATCTACAGCTACCAATAGGTCAGCCAATATCGACTCGCGTTCTGGAATAAAATATTTTGGGTAAGTTTTCTAAAAGGACCTCACAAAGACGGTCGATATTTGTTAGCGATTTTTATTTTCTGTATAATACATCAAAGCAGAAAATTTATGAGAAAAATAATTCTACTCAGTTTTATAACTTTAGATGGGGTGATGCAGGCGCCGGGCGGCCCGGAAGAAGACACTTCCAGCGATTTTAAATTTGGTGGCTGGAGCTTTGATCAGTTTGATGAATTTTTAGGCAAGGTTATGGGCGAGCAAATGAGCAGACCTTTTGATTTATTACTGGGCAAAAAAACCTACGACATTTTTGCCGCATTTTGGCCAAAGCAAGATACTAGCAATTTGGGAGCAGTGCCACTGAATAAAGCCACTAAGTACGTGGTCACCCACAAGCCTTTTGAACCCAGTTGGGAAAAGACAGTTGTGGTAACAGGAGATGTGGTAGCAGAACTAAAAAAGCTTAAAACCCAAGACGGCCCGGATTTGCAAGTACATGGTAGTGGTAACCTTATCCAAACCCTGTTAAAAAACGATTTAGTAGATGAACTATGGTTAAAAATCTATCCTTTGACCTTAGGTAGCGGCAAAAAACTATTTGCCGAAGGCACCGTACCAGCAGCTTTTGAACTTACAGAATCAAAAACTTCGCCCAAGGGAGTAATTATTGCTAATTACAAACGCGCGGGCGAAATAAAAACCGGATCATTTGCATAGCAATAATTTTGAATTTAAAAACCTCGAGCTTGTGCTCGAGGTTTTTAGTTTACCAATTCTGATCGTCGCCGGACGGACCGTAAATTTTAGGAATAGGGATATTTTTTAAACGCATGTAAACAGTTAATTGGCCGCGATGGTGGACCAAATGGCGCACCGTGGAGTCGACGGTGTTTTTCTTACTGTCGGTAGAAAGCACTTGACCTTTCATCTTCAAAGAAAAATCTTTCATCAACTCTTCATCGGAAACAGATTCCAAAGCTTTGCGCGCCAGGGCCATGCAATCGTCAAAATGCTTGGGTAAATCGTCGGCCGACTTCATTTGAAAACGTTCATAAGTGGCAAAATCTATGTCGCCCTGATTAATAATAGACGAAATCCATTTGGGGATCTCAGAAACTGTAATAGCCAGACTTTTCATGGGCATGGATTTTTCTGTCGGCTTGTAATCCATAACCTCATCACTTAGCCGCTCCAAACATTTACGAGTGGCATCCGCTTCCGTCTCAAGTTGAGAAAGATAAATTTGTCCTAAAGGTATATTCATAATACCCCTTTCTTTATTCAGAAACTATTCAAAAAACTCTTTGGGCAATAATTAAAATTTGGCCTCTGAATTATTTTTCGAATAAATTCTAATAGATTAATTTCTAAGGTTTAATTAAAACTTTAATTTCTTTACGCTCATCCATGGCTTGGTAGCCTTGGGCAATTTTATCTAAAGGCAGAGTTATGGTAAAAATAGCAGAGACATCCAGCTTACCAGAAAGTACATCGGGTAATAATTCAGGAATATAGTGCCTAGCCGGAGCCGCGCTTCCTTTGACTCCTATATTACGAGAGAAGATTTTTGAAATCGGAATGTCGGGCGTTTGGTGAGGCAAGCCCACGGCGCCAATATTTCCGCCGGCACGGACTACTCCAAAAGCCGTATCCCAAGACTCAGCCGTTCCCACACACTCAAGCGCGGCGTCTACTCCTAAGCTGTTGGTGAGAGATTTTATTTGTTCAACGGCCTCATCCCCACGCGCGGCAACAATATTTGTCGCGCCAAATTGTTTTCCAACAGCAGCACGATCCGGGTGGGTACTTAAAAGAAAGATTTTGGAGGCGCCCAATCTTTTACTAGCTGCTACAGCACACAAACCCACGGCACCATCGCCAATTACGGCCACAGTTAAACCCTGACTTACTCCGGCCGACACAGCAGCATGGTGACCAGTAGAAAGCACATCGGACAGCGGTAGCAGCGCGCGCAACATATGGTCATCTAAATTGTCTTGTGGAATAACCACCAACGTACCATCGGCCCAGGGCACGCGAACTTTTTGCCCCTGTCCACCATCGTTACCGTTAAGTCCCCAACTTTGACGATTTCTACAGGCCGTGGTCATTCCCACCAAACACTCGGGGCAAGTGCCGTCGGAAACTACAAAGGGCGCCACAACTAAATCTCCAAGCTTCATGGTTTTTACCTCACTTCCCAACGCTTCCACTACACCCATAAATTCATGACCAATGCGGCTACCTTCAGGCCTGTTCACCAATCCTCGGTAAGGCCAAAGGTCTGAACCGCAAATACAAGCATAGCCGACTTTAACAATTACATCGGTAGGATCGTGGATAACCGGATCGGGTACTTCCTCAACTTTTATTTTTCCTGGTCCTTGAAAGATAGTAGCTTTCATAAATATATTTTAACTATAAACATCATACACTAAACCTGGCACCAAAACCAAGTTAGAGGCATGATATAATCTAGAGTATGAACAAACAAGAAAAATTAGTAGTTTTAGTGGCTATTTTAGCTTCGTTAGTAGCTTTTTTGGATAGCTCGATTGTTAACGTAGCTTTGCCAGCCATAAAAAACCAGTTGGGCGGCGGTTTGGCCACGCAGCAGTGGATTGTTGACGCTTATTTATTAACCCTAAGTTCTCTAATTTTAATCGCCGGCTCGCTTTCCGATCTTTTTGGTAGAAAACGTTTGTTGGTTTGGGGACTGATTGGCTTTGGAGTTACTTCCTTACTCTGTGCCATAGCACCAACCAGCCTCAGCTTAATTATTGCCCGCGCCCTCCAGGGCCTATTTGGTGCCCTGCTAGTACCAAGCTCTTTAGCTTTAATTACCGCCAGTGTTTCCCAAGAAAATTTTTCCAAAAGCATTGGTCAGTGGACTGCCTGGACCGGTATTGCTTTTATTATTGGGCCGCTACTCGGCGGCTATCTTACAGACAGCTTCAGCTGGCGGCTAATTTTTGCCGTAAATATACTGCCCATTGCCCTGACCTTATATTTGGTCAGTAAATTACAAACCGAAAACGCTCGGCCAAAACAAGCCACTATAGATATCGCTGGAGCAGCCTTATGCGTTCTAGGTTTGGCCGGAGTAGTATTTGCATTAATTGAGCAGCCACACTTAGGCTTTGGGAAACCTGAAGTCTATATAACTTTAATTTTAGGACTCATACTTTTAGCGGGATTTTTGTGGCGGGAAAATACCGCAGAACAACCCATGCTATCGCTTAATATGTTTAGGGAACAAAATTTTGGCATGGGTAATTTAGCAACCTTTTTTATTTATGCCGGCCTGTCCTTAGTAACTTTTTTAATCGTCATTTACCTACAGCAAACAGTGGGTTACAGTGCGCTGAGCAGCGGCTTGAGCCTGCTGCCTATAACCATTATTTTATTTTTACTATCCCCCATGGCCGGTAAGCTATCTAGTAAATATGGCCCGCGCTGGTTTATGGGCTTAGGACCAATTGTCGGCGCAATTGGTATTTACCTAATCGGCAAAAGCGCGACTCCCCATTTACAATACTGGAAACAACTATTTCCGAGTATTGTAATTTTTGGTCTGGGCTTGGCAATCACCGTGGCCCCGCTGACTGCTGCAATTTTAAGCGCCGTAGACAAATCCCGCTCTGGCATAGCCTCGGCAATTAACAACGCCGTATCCAGAATTGCGGGACTGCTGGCCATTGCCATTATTGGCACAGTAGCCTACTCTTTTAGGTTAAGTATGTATCTAACCGCAGGCCTTATTGCAATTGGTGGAATAATCTCTATTCTGGGAATAACCAATAAAAAAACAGAGCTCTAAGAACTCTGTTTTTTTATAACTAGCTATATATTTATTGTGCTGTGCTGCTGGCGTTGTACATCATAGGCATGCGTCCGCTACCGTAACCGCCCATCATCCCATAACCACCTTTGTAATGCATAGTGTTACGGTATTGCATCCCGTAACCATACTCAAAGGAGCCTTTAAACTCACCGATCTTGACCCCCACCCAGAACACAACAGCCAAAATTATCAAACCTAAAATCCAACGCAGGACCATGTAACGACCATGACCATGACAGCAGGCGCAGTGAGCACCCATACCACAACTGACACAGTTACAATTAGGTCCGTGAGACATATCTTTTTTCATTTCTTCCATAAGAATTTTCTAATATTTTAATAGTATTGAACTTATTATAGCACTCACAGTTAGCACAAACAAGGCTGCTAATTGCGTTAGTGGTCAGCGATCATGTACTTGCTGTAACTGTGATTTCCATCCGCGTTACTACACCACGACGAGGTGATAATAGGAGGATTATAAATATAATAATGGAACAGCCATTGTTTAAATTGACATATTTGCGTGTCAGTAGTATTTTCCAGCTGGCCGACTAAATCGTAATCTTGTAAGTTCGAATTGGCGCTCGATATGTAGGCGTAAGAATAGTCACCGGTCACCCAAGGCGAATTAGAGTTATTAGTAGGGTCTAGGGGTAATTTTGATAAGTAGGGCTTTAAGGCTGTATATAAACAACTGGTGGTATTCCAAGTGGGGTCAGTGCTATAAACCCAACCGACGCAATTGGGATAGGCATTATTATCTTGATAGTATAAATTAAGCGCAGTATTAAGTTGTTTTAAATCGGCTTTTCTTTTAGCATCTCTGGCTTTTAATCTGGCTGAATTTAGGGCTACCAACACCACACTAGCCAATAAACCAATGACCGATATAACCACTAATAATTCAATTAAAGTAAACCCTCTAAAATTATTTTTTTGTACCATAATTATGGTGGTTAATATTTAGAATTGGGGGTGTAGATGAACCTATAGGAGCAGCCATATCACTATCTGAATATAAGTTAAGCTCCAAATAGTTATAAATAAAAAATCCCACCAGAGTCACCAACAAAAACCCTAAAATTATATCGTTTAAATTATAATAAATAATAAAGCTTGCGGCCTTAGGGTTTTTGCCTAGATGCCTTTTATGCATTAACTTCAGCATGGTTTGGTTTTGGTTTCAAAACACTTAAACTAAATTTTTTGACTAACGAATAGCTTCCCATTCTTTACTAAAGGAACTTTTGAGAAATTTTATAAAAATTAAATTGACCATCCACAGCCACAACAATTTGGACCAGCCGATACTGTGGGCGCGGCGCGAAGTATGCATAACGTGTAAACCCGTTTCCACTCTGGTACTGCCGACTTTGCTTAGCCGGGCAAACAAATCGTTGTCTTCGCCGACGGCCAAATTTGAGTTAAAGCCGCCAACTTGTTTAAACTTTTCCGCCCGGACCATCTGGAATTCCCCAGAAGCCGCGCCGGAATGGAGTACATTATTAGAAAACTGATAAATACGGTTAACGAGGCCAAAAAAGAGTTTGTCGGAAAGGGTTACATGCTCGGGGGCGACTTGTAAAAATACGGTTAGGCCGGCTAAGTTTTTATCTTGCTCAAACAAACTCAAAGCCCGAGTAAAAAAATTGTTGATGTTTGGGATTATAACATCGGCATCCATAAAAACCAAAAATTCTCCACTGGCAACAGCCGCGCCAGCGTTACGACCCATGGCAATATTTTGTTTAGTCTTACCTTGATCCACTACTACTTTATCGGCAAATTTTTTAGCAATCTCTATGGTTTTATCTTTGCTCAGACCGTCAGATACTATTAATTCATAATCAAAACCCTGCAGTTGTTTGACTGCTGTCAAGGTTTTTTCTAAAACCTTTTCTTCGTTCAGAGTTGGAATAACAATAGAAAGCTCCATAGCTATAAAATATTGTTGAATTTTGCCAATTTTACTTGGAACTTATTTTATATTTCTGTCTTCACTAAATACCTATTTATTGCCCACAAGCCGCAAATTACTACTATAACGCTCAAAATAATGAACCCAACTTTTAGCGGTCTGGCTACTATATCATACAGGTTACCGAAGAAAAAGCCAACTAACAACAAAAATGCAGTCCAAATAAAGCCACCACCCAGGTTAAGTAAAGCATATTTTTTAAAATCCACTCTAAGTAAGCCCGCTACTATCAAGGTAGCTAAGGCAAAACCAAAACCCATGGTAATTTTAGAAATAAATAAAATTTTATTTTGATAGGTCTTAAAACGTTTTTCAATTTTTTTGACAATCTCGGGGGTGATGTTAAAAAACTTGCCGAAGCGGTTGATTAAAGGCCAAGCCCCAAAACGCCCAACTGCATACCAACCCAAGTCAGCCACAAAGTCGCCACCCATCAAAGAAAAGTATAAGGGCACCAGTTGAAACTGCCCCAAACGCAACAAAAAGCCGGTAGTTATCATAACTATCGGCCCTTCCACAATACAAAGAATAAATACTACGGCGTAGCGGGAAAAACTTAAAAAATTAAGAAGATTTTGAAGCCAAACCATGGGTTAACTGTAACATAGTTTGATCATGATTTGAACAAAAATATCCCCAGCAATAAAGCTAATTAAAACCAGCGGATTACCTATTGCTATTAGTCCCAAAGGCTAGGAGAGCAGCTGCGGCAAGGCATCACCGCCTAGGGCCACCGCTCCCCCCTAATCGTTAGGACTAATTACTGTCTTTAGGTAACTAAAGTATGTCACAGAGTTATGAATTTTTTATTAACTGACTTTTGGCTTAAGTTGAACTAATTTCATAAATATATTAATATAACCCATACTGTGTGAACTTACTTATGAAAAAAAATTCATCTATTAAAATTTTAGCTATAGAAACCAGCTGCGACGAAACCGCCGCCGCTGTATTGGAAGTGAGCGGTAAAGAAATTAAGACTCTTTCTTCTATAGTAAAATCCCAAATAAAACTCCACGCCAAAATGGGCGGCGTGGTGCCGGAAGTAGCAGCGCGCGCTCACATAAAAAACATCCTGTCTGTAGTAGAAAAAGCTCTTAGCGCTTCCCATTTAGCTCTTAGCGCTATAGATTATATAGCTGTCACTCAAGGTCCTGGCTTAATTCCCTCTTTAATTGTGGGGGTAGAATTTGCCAAAGCGTTGTCTTTGGCCACCAAAAAGCCGATTATTTCAGTTAATCATATGCTCGGCCATCTTTACTCGCCATTTGGGCAGTTGACCAGCCAACCAGCCAACCAGTTGGCCAGCTTGTTCCCCATGATTTCACTAATTGTCAGCGGCGGCCATACCATGTTGGTATTGGTAAAAAATATTAAGCAGTATAAGGTTTTGGGACAAACAGTAGACGATGCCGCGGGGGAAGCCTTCGATAAAATAGCTAAGTTGCTAAAGCTTCCCTACCCGGGTGGTCCGGAAGTTTCTCGGTTGGCCGAAAAAGGAAAACCGGACTTCGAATTTCCCAGGCCAATGATTAATTCTAAAGATTATAATTTTTCTTTTTCCGGACTTAAGACCGCCGTACTTTATCATGTTAGAGACTTTCCCAAAACTCGGCCAGCGGACATTTGCAAAGCTTTCCAGGATGCAGCAGTAGATGTACTAACAACAAAAACCTTACGCGCGGCCAAACAGTTTAAAGCCAAATCTATTTCCCTCTCCGGCGGCGTAGCCGCAAACCAGGCTTTGCGTGCTGCCATAAAAGCTATAAGCTCCAACATAAAAGCTGCCTTCTTTGTTCCGCCAATGAACTTATGTACGGACAATGCCGAAATGATCGCCCTAGCCGCGGCTTTTATGTTGCAAAATGGCTACAAGCCAAAAAAATACAAATCTATAAGCGCCAACTCCAATCTAAAATTATGATTTTCCTACAATAAATTACTGTTCAGCAGTTATTGCTTTAGATTGTAACTATTACCGTGGCTGAGCAACCCCAGGCTTTCTTTTTTTCAGTATACCAAAAAAGAGACCCTTCTACTCCTCCGCTTGCGCGAAGTTTCAAAGGGTCTCAGGGTCAAAGATTCAAATGGTCTGCAAAAATCACAGAACCAAAGAATCAGCGGGAAACCACCTGGCTGCCGGCAACCCAGCCATCCGGACCGACGAAAGAACCGGCATCGAACACCCAGCCGACGCCACCCCAACCGGCGTAAACTGACCAGAGAAGGCCTTCGTCATTCGGAATTTCCAGTATGGTAGGCGTGCCATAGGTAGACAGAACACCCGGCGCACTGTCCGGCCCGTTGGGCTGTAGCGCTACTAATGCCCAAAGCCAGGCCAGCAAAGCTGAATGTTTGTCTCCGAGTGCGACGATGATCTCAGGATCATTGGCCGACCGATTGAGGCGATGAATCCGCAAGCTAACCGCCGGGACGTTCCGCTCAATCTTTTTCCCGAAGATTTTGTTGAAGTTGACACCGACAGAGGCAACCTTAACGCCGTAGGGATTATCCTTACGGAAGTGGTCGCCAACGTCGAACTCCGGGACTTCGGCAACTGCTACGGTGGTAACGAATTCCAGAAGCGGCAGTTTCAGCTCCTGCTCCTGCCTGCTCACCAACACCAGCTCCTGATCAGTCATCAGCGCCGTGAATATCAGGCGGATGTAGATCGTGAGCTTTTCACACTTGTTGGCAACGGCGGAGAGAGCCGCTTTGGGATCCATATCTTCGACAACGATAGCGAGTGCTTCGCTAAACGCGGCCGTTATCTTTCCAAACTGCGCCAAACGGTAGGTTGTTCCGTGGTTTCCCATGGTTGTTCCTCTTTTCAGTTGTAAAAGTCAGTCCGCCCAAGCGAATCTGGCGTTTGGCTTTCGCCATAGCTACAAGGCCAAAAATAATAGATTTTTGGACAAACAGCAGCAGCTAAAATTTTGACTTTATACCATAACATTTTATATATATTTTGTCAACATGACAAACTTACTATTTTGGCATACTATGATGATAAGCTACATTCCGGCTGTCACCGGATAATCCTTCACTACTAAATAAATCCCTAGGAATAGCACCAGAAGAAATCGAAGTCAATCGAAATTAGAACTGGTCGGGGTTGCCCGTAACAGCAAAAAATTAAGTCCCGTGAAGCGGGAACTCACGATGGTACCGCCGGCGACGGCTTGTGAACACCTTTTTTAGGTGTTTTTGTTTTATATGGATAAAAATTATTTAAAACAAATTCAAAGTATTATTCCTATTACTAGTTGGCAAATTTCTTTTCCGGTTTTTCTGATTATAGTCGTAGTTTCATTCTTGCAAAGACAACTGCTAAGTCAAGCGGTGGATATTTATACCAATATTAATAATGGCTGGTTACTATTTTTCCTGCTTGTTTTAATTCCTATTAGTGTAATAATAAAAAAATTATTTTCCCAACCTTTAAATATTACTTTAAAACAATTTTTAGCGGCAACCTCCATTTCAGTCTATATCGCTGCAGGATTTTTGGGCCAAATAGAATCTTTTAATCTAATTTCACACGTCAACTTCTTTTCTTTAGATTCAATATCAATTATAATTTCTTTTATTATTAGCCTTAGTATAATTTATCAGGCCTACAAACTTTTTTGGACTTTTGCCACAAAACCTGAATTAAACCACATTTTGGAAAACAAGTTGGCAGAAAATGTTTTTTCTTTAACCCAAATCTTTTTACTCTCAACTATGTCCATAGCGCTACCCTTGGTAGGATTATGGTTAAAATTTTCAGCAATAAGTAACTTAAATTTTTCTATTTTTTCCATAATTAACCTTCAAAATTTATTTTAAATTCTTATGACTGAACTCGAAAAAGCTTACGACCACACTAAGGTCGAGCAAAAAATTTACAATAACTGGATGGAGTCGGGATATTTTAACCCCGATAAACTTCCTGGCGAACGCAAACAACCATATACCATTATAATGCCGCCACCCAATGCCAATGCGCCCATGCACCTTGGCCATGCTTTATTTGTGACCATTGAAGATATTCTGATCCGCTACCAACGCATGCAAGGTAAAAAAACTTTGTGGCAGCCGGGCACAGACCACGCGGGTTTTGAAACCCAGGTGGTGTTTGAAAAAAAACTGGATAAAGAAGGCCGCTCGCGTTTTCAAATGACCAGAGAAGAATTTTATAAAGAAGTTTTTGATTTTGTACAATCTAACAAACACATTACGGAAAACTCGCTCAAGCGTTTGGGTGCGTCTTGCGATTGGGACAGAAATATTTTTACTTTAGATCCGGAAATTATTAAGATCGTTTATTCTACCTTTAAACAAATGTACGATGATGAACTGATTTACCGCGCCGGTCGCATTTGCAATTGGTGTGTTAAACATCAAACTAGTCTCGCGGACTTGGAAACCAAGTACGAAGAAAGAATTGATAAATTCTACTATATAAAATACGGCCCTTTTACCATTGGCACGGCGCGGCCGGAAACAAAATTTGGTGACAAATATTTGGTGGTTAACCCCAAAGACAAAAGATACGATGAATATCACGACGGACAAAAAATTGAAGTAGAATGGATTAACGGCCCGATCACAGCCACTATTATAAAAGACGAAGTCGCGGATATGGAATTTGGTACCGGCGCCATGACCATTACCCCCTGGCACGATGCCATTGACTTTGACATCGCCCAACGCCGCGGCTTGGACATGGAGCAGATTATTGATACTCGAGGAAAATTATTGCCGGTTGCCGGAGAATTTGCGGGTATGAAGATTGCCGAGGCTCGTCCAAAGATAGTAGAAAAGTTACAGGCCAAAGGCTTGATGGTAAAAATTGACGAAAACTATAAACACAACGTCCAGACCTGCTATAAATGCGGCAACATTGTAGAACCTCAAATTATTCCTCAGTGGTATATTGCCATGACCAAACCGCTTAAAGACGGTCGGCCCTCATTACGAGATATGGCTTTGCAGGCTTTGGATAAAAAAGAGGTAGAAATTATTACCGAACGTTTTGAAAAAGTCTATCGCAATTGGATGGAGAATTTACGCGACTGGCCAATTAGCCGCCAAATTTGGTGGGGTATTCCTATTCCCGTTAAATACTGTAAGCAAGCGGATCAGCCAATAAGCGGATCAGCCAATAAGCAATGCAAGGAGCCGATTGTTGATTTAGATAACAAAATACATAAATGCCCAGGTTGCGGAGGAGAGATGGTAAAAGATCCCGACACTTTTGATACCTGGTTTTCTAGTTGCCAATGGCCGTATGCCAGTTTAATGGCTAACGATGTGAAGCGCAGCACAGATGATTTTAAAAACTTTTTTCCGACCCAAGTAATGGAGACTGGCTGGGATATTCTGTTTTTCTGGGTTGCCAGAATGGTTATGTTATCCTATTACAAAACCAACAAGCCCCCATTTGAAAAAGTCTACTTACACGGTTTGGTACGAGATAAAGACCGGCAAAAAATGTCCAAGTCCAAGGGTAATGTTATTGATCCTTTGGGCATCATCGACACTTATGGTACCGATGCTTTACGCTTTGCTTTAATATTCTCCACATCGGCCGGCAACGACATTCCTTTGGCCGAAGACAAAATCAAAGGCATGAAGCACTTTGGAAACAAACTTTGGAATATAGCCAGATTTGTTTTGGCAAACTTGGAGCAAACCAGAACTGAGAACCAAAAACCAACTCCCATTACCGATGCTGATAAAGATATTTTGGGAAAACTCGCTGAGGTAATAAAATCTTCAACAAACCACCTAGAAAAATTCCGCCTACATGAAGCTGCGCAGGAAATTTATCAATTTGTTTGGTATGAGCTAGCGGATATTTATTTAGAAAAAAGCAAAGAGCAACTACAAGACCCTGCCCTAGCAGACAATACCAAAAAAATCTTACTACACAATTTAATTATGGTGTTAAAACTACTCCATCCTTTTATGCCGTTTATTACGGAAGAACTATGGAGTAAGCTTGAACAAAAAAATCTGCTAATGATTGCCCAATGGCCTAAATAAAACAATGGTCATCATTGTAATTACAATGATGACCATTGTTGTTCTAATATAAAAACCCGCCTCTCATAGAGGCGGGTTTTTATAAATCTGTTACTCTGCGCTATCTACAGCGGCAGTGGCAGCATTTTCTAACTGTAAGTTAGTTTTGGCAATTTCTTCGGAAAATCCAGTACCGGCAGGAATCAACTTACCGATAATGACATTCTCTTTTAGTCCTCTTAAGAAATCGGTCTTGCCAGTTACGGCAGCTTCGATCAATACGCGGGTAGTTTCCTGGAAGGAAGCCGCGGCTAAGAAAGAGTCGGTATTCAAAGAAACTTTGGTAATACCCATTAAAAGCTGTTCGGCCTGGGCCGGACGCTTGCCCGAAGTCGCCAGCTGTTCATTAATTACATTGAGTTTGGCTTTGTCAGCAATATCACCAACCACTAAATCACTGTCACCAGAATCATTAATCCGCATCTTGGAGAACATTTGGCGGACAATAACTTCAATGTGTTTGTCGTGGATGTTCTGACCTTGGCTATCGTAAACCGACTGAACTTCTTTAGTAATGTACTTTTGCGCCGCCTCTGTACCGCGAAGTTCCATAACTTGAGTCGGGTTTAAGTTACCTTCTGTTAGCTGTTGGCCTTTAACCACTAAATCTTCATCTTTAACTAACAACGAGAAGGAAGCCGGAATAACATATTCCTTAACTTGGTCGCTTTCGTGCACCACAATAATCCGCTCCTTTTCCAAACGTACCAAACCATCCGATTTAGCTTTTACAGATTTACCGTCTTTATCTATATATAGAGTTTCGCCGGATAAAACCTTGCTACCATCTTTAACGGAAGATTGAGCCTCATGCAAATCGTAAGTATCTTTTTCTACATCTGCGCCCTGGATACGCACAATGTATTCTTTATTGTTAGGCTTAGCAATATAGGCTTGACCATCAATTTCAGATACCGTGGCCACACCCTTTGGTTCACGAGCCTCAAATAATTCTTCCACACGAGGCAAACCTTGAGTAATATCTTTAACACTAGCGGATCCACCAGTGTGGAAAGTTCTCATGGTCAACTGAGTACCAGGCTCACCAATAGCTTGAGCAGCCACAATACCTACAGCCGCACCTGGACGAACCATATCGTTAAAACCTAAGTCGTAACCGTAGCAAAGACGGCAGATGCCACGAGATAATTTACATTTCAATACTGAACGACATTTAACTTCCGGCACGCCGGCCTCAACAATCTGCTTGGCCTGCATATCATCAATACCCTGATTTTTTTGAACAATAACATTACCGCTTTTGTCTTTAACATCTTCGGCGGCTACGCGACCAAACAAGCGACGGTCAAAAGCTTTATTCATCTTTTGGCTATCTTCTAAAGTTACATAGTCAAATTCTTCGGTACCACAATCTTCGGCGTTGACTACAATATCTTGGGCCACGTCCACCAAACGGCGAGTCAAATAACCGGCATCTGCAGTTCTTAAAGCAGTATCGGACATACCTTTTCGGGAACCGTGAGTGGAAATAAAATATTCCAAAACGTTAAGACCTTCTTTGAAGCTACCTTTAACCGGCAACTCAATAACATCGCCGGAAGGGTTAACTACCAAGCCTTTCATACCGGACATCTGAGTAACCTGAGAGAACGAACCTCTGGCGCCAGAAGATACATAGTAGTTAACTGGACCATACTCAGTTACTGTGTGGGTTACATCCTTGGCAACTCTTTCCGACACATCGGCCCAAATTTCAACCACGCGGTTTTTGCGCTCTTCTTCGGTTAACAGACCTTCCCGGAACTGCTGGTAAGTATCTTCCACTTCTTCATCGGCTAAACTAAGCATCTTATGCTTAGTTTGAGGCACTAACAAATCATCCATACCCCAAGACAAGCCGGATTTTTTCATATAGTAAAAACCGGTACGTTTGATTTCATCAATCAATTCGGCAGTGCGGTCGTTACCCAGTAAACGATGGGCCTCACGCACTAAAGCCTGCAGCTTCTTTTTATCAAAGTTTTCATTTCGGAAACCCAATTCCTTAGGTACCACTTTGTTAAAAATCAAACGACCAACGGAAGTTTCAATGATCTGACCATCTTCTAGCCTGGCCTTTAATGCTGACTTTGATGGTGACCAAATGGCCGTGCATGTACCGCTCACTGAAGCGGCTCAAAAAGAAGCTCGCGAAATTATGGTCTCGGCTCACAACTTGCTAAAGCCAGCTTCTGGCGATCCGGTTAT
>Ga0206949_1059_pt1 | contig 41470 bp, 43 predicted proteins | sample Alteio_BWOrgHeat_40_FD_153240 | JGI IMG/M metagenome (GOLD analysis project Ga0206949, IMG submission 153240) | Enriched cells from forest soil in Barre Woods Harvard Forest LTER site, Petersham, Massachusetts, United States -... | ecosystem: Environmental > Terrestrial > Soil > Temperate forest >...
TGCAAGTGTTACGGTTACTTCCTGCGGCGCTTTTTCGTAAACAGCGAGTTCGTTGATCAATTGAAGCAATCGGGTGCAGTCTTTTTTTTCTGCACGGCGGATGATGATATTCATTGTTGCCTTTTTTGTTTAGCCGCAGATTCGCAGATTTTGTTTGACTTAATCTGCGAATCTGCGGTTATGAATTTTTATGCATGTTGCAAAGCCTGTTCAAGATCGGCGAGGATGTCTTCGATGTTTTCAATTCCTACGCTCATTCGGATCAGGCCATCGGTAATATCAAATTGTTTTCTTTCTTCAGGCTTCAAACCAAAATGGCTCATCGTTGCGGGATGTGAAACAAGTGTATCAACCGTTCCGAGCGAAACGGCGCGCACACACATCTGCAAGGCATCTATAAAACGGCGGCCTGCATCGAGCCCGCCTTTCAATTCATAACTCATCAATGCACCTGCATGGCGCATTTGTTTTTTTGTAACCGCATGATCGGGATGTGAAGGCAACCCATTATAATTTACATGCGCAACAGCAGGATGTTTAGCCAGGTATTCTGCCACTTTCATCGCATTATCGCAATGTCGTTCCATGCGGAGCTCAAGCGTTTTCATTCCCTGCGTTAATAAAAATGCATCGCACGGATTACTGTTCCCGCCAAGCAGGGCATGCCATTTCCAGCCTTTTGTACGCATGAATTCAAGATCCCTTCCGAGTAAAACACCACCGATCGCTGTGCCATGTCCGTTTAAAAATTTTGTGGTTGAATGAAAAACAAAATCCACATCATACTTAAACGGTTGTTGTAAATAAGGTGTGGCAAAAGTATTGTCAACAGAAACAAGGATATTTCTTTTTCTTCTCCTACGCTTCCCGGAACAACATCTTCCATTAATTCATATCCAGTAGAGCTACTAAGCATATTACCTGAACCATTGTATAAAATATCTTGTAACGTGCATATTTTATTGTTATTACAGTCTATTCCATATAAAGTTAGAGAATACGCATTTTTATAAGTTTTTCCTTTATATGTATAAGTAGGGTAACTTTCTTTTACCCAACCTTTATAATAAGGATTTGGGTAAGCATTTTTTTCAAAAGAGGTATATTCTGTTTTTATGTAAATGGAATAATTATCATTCCCTTTCCCTACGTATGTCCATTCAAATTTTGGTTGGGATAATAAAAGCGATGAATCCTGCGCTATGATTTTATTTGTAGTACATATAAATACCACTCCCATAGCTATAAGCCACTTCTTAGGTATAGTTTTCACTGTAATAAAAATGTAAGTACTACCCATACAGTCCCTTCTTGGGTATGGTGTATAAAAATAGCGTGGGACAAATAACTAACGGTAACTGAGGTACTGGTACGCACCCGCAAAACCAAATAGAATAAGCCCACGCCGTAGCATGAGCGTTATCACTAATTCTTTGGTTTTGCTTAATTGAAAAGTACCAGTTTTCAGTTAACCAGAAAATAGCTAAAACGCTACTATATTTATAGTCAATTGGTAAATCTTAAATAGACTAACCGGAAGGATTAAATTTCATTTTTTGGCGTTTTTGAATGTGAGATAATACCTTAAAAATACTCTTTCCTTTTATATATCCAAATACAGACGTAGATTAGGGGATGAGATACATAATAATTCTGGCAACTATCACCGTCGCTCGTTTAAGCGGGTATTCCCAAACATGCGTAATAGCCAAGAAAACAAAGGATGCTATTTATGTTGGGGCGGACAGTAGAATTAATAAACAACCATTTGGGACTGATATTACCACAGATACTGGTTCTATTAGAAAAATATATAAATGCGGACAAGTAAACTATGCTGTTATAGGCAGTTTTGGGACGGAAGTGATCAATGAATTAAATGGGAAGTGCACTAAATCATCAACCGCAAATTATTTGGATATAGCTTATAGGAATTTTGGATATAAATTGAGAAATACACTTCTGGCATTACGTAAGCAAGATGAACGAACTTTTAACGCTTTCATTAAAGAATGGGGGAAGGCCATTAGTCAAGTAATAATCTTTGGTAAAGAAGCAGATAGTCTTTTTATGTATCGTATTAAAATATATTACGACAACATAACACAAGACATAAGATTCGAGAGGTCGATCAGGACAGACTTGCTCTATGCTGGTGAAGTTGATGAAATCTCTCCTTATTTAGAAGATAAAAAAACTTGGATTGCAAATCCTGTTACAGTAATTAAACGATTCATTGATACATCCGCAGCGTACAATAAACTTAAAGTAGGTGGCAAAACTATTGTAATGAAAGTAACTTTGAAGGGGGCTTTCTGGCTCCCTTAATTGGTATCCACTTATCTAAGTTCCCTATTGTGTCAATAGGGACAGTCCTCGATCCCGTAGCGCAAATACATATCAATGAATTTGGCAAAAACTCTTTTCTAACTTTACAGGAAATAAATACAAAAAATAGCAGGAAAATAATAGTATTTCTCATAGTAATTCATTAAATTTGAATTACTATAAGTCAATTAAGAATAGCCTTATATATGGCACTTAGCGGGAACTAAGTGCTTTGTCATTTTCAGACCTCACTAAGTTAAGATTTTTTAGCCATATTCACCGACGATAACATAAAAGGAGCGGCAAGCCCCTGCACATACATACATTTATCTCACATTCAGGAACGCCAGTCCCTTGTTTCAAGAAAACGAGTAAAACAGGTAACATTGCCGCTCTGTAGGGAGGAACAATTAATTTTGGCGTATTTGAATGTGATGAAATTAAATATACATATATTTATTAATGTTCACACAGGTTTAAGCAAACATTAATCTTTCTTATTGTTCTTATCAACTCTTACCAAAGGCATTAAAGAAGCCATGTTTACTTTACCTGTTGTTTTTAATGGCTCTTGCTTACGCTTCGTAATTACTTTCTTGACTTCCTTTTCCATGTCTATTTTTGTAGAATCTTTCGTAGACTCCTTTATGTTTTCCTGATTTAATATATGATCTTCTAACTCTTTCAGGAGGGGGAATGAGAGATTCTGGGATTTCTTTTTCATTGATGATCTGTTTTTGGGTTAGTGTGAATGCTATTCTACCCATTATCAAATTTAGCCTTTCTTCTGAATTATATTGTCTGGTATTATACCTGAATGCTATTTCATCCATGTATCGTTGAATATGTTTCTTGCTCATATTATGGTATGTTCCATTATATGTTCTCTTAACAATTGACCAAAGTCCTTCAACGCAATTTGTACTAAATCCGCAATCATTCATAAATTCCTTTTTGCTATGATCTACTTTTTGATGGTCGTAATTTTTATTTAATTTTCGATAAGATTTCCATTCATCTGTTACTACTGAACTATTCTCTTTTACATTTTTATAAATGATGGGCAATAGGACTTCTTTTGAAGTTTTACTTATTGCAAATAAACGTGCATTGCCATCCATTTCAACTAACCCCATGACTGTTACTTTATCTGGGAAATCCCTTCCTTTTGTATATTTGAATTTTTTATCAATATGCCTGTTTTTATTCTTGCCGCCCACAAATGTTTCATCACACATTACTACTCCTTCCAACTGTGAATCATCCATGTCTTTAAAAACAGTCCTCACTTTGGTAAGCATGAACCATGCTGTTTTCTGTGATACTCCTATTGTATCTGCTAACTGGTATGAACTTATTCCTTTCTTATTATTAGCAACCAAGTACATAGCCATGAACCATTTTATCAGCGGCAATTTGGTTGATTCAAATATAGTTCCCATTTTAAGAGTGAACTTATACTTACATCCATAACAGAAAAACCGTTTGCCACTTTTATACCGGTAAACTATTTCATGTTTACAATGAGGACAACTAACCTTACCACCCCATGCCCATTGTTCTAAATATCTTAAACACTTTTCTTCACTATTAAAGTACATCGTCAAATCAATCAAGTTCCTAAATTCGGTGTGTGATTTTAACTGGCACATAGCTGTGTCTTTGGATTATTGGTTTTTAAATTGTAATTAGTGGTAAAATTCTATATGATAAATAAAATACTATTCGATAAATACGATGGAACAGAAGTTTCAAAAGAAGATCAAGCATCTATTAAACTTAATTTCCCCATGTGGTTTGATACATTAGAAAATGAAATAAATGATAATGATGTAACCGTATGTGTGTATATTGACCAAATAGGAGTCAACCACATCCATTTAGAGAATGCAAGCCATGAACTTAATCTAAAACTTGCCCGGCGGTTTCCCTTATTCGCACATAATCCAAGTAAGTAAATCCTTGTACATAGTCAGTATGTGAAACCGTTATAAATTCTTTGTCATTTTCAGGATTTTTTAAAACCCACACACCGTTTGCCCAATTTGGATATTTTTCTTTATACCAATCAGGTAAACCACCATTTTCAGAAGATTGGGACATAGTACCTTTATTTGTTGTTCCCCTAATTATTAATTACTAATTGATTCCCGCTACTATCGCTTCTTTAAAAATCTTCTGCACCAATCCCTGCAATACTTTTCCCGGCCCGCATTCTGTAAAATTTGTTGCGCCGTCGGCAATCATTGCCTGCACACTTTGGGTCCAGCGAACTGCGCCGGTTAACTGATCGATGAGGTTCTTTTTTATTTCGGAAGGATCTGTTACTGCTTTGGCAACAACGTTTTGATATACCGGGCAAACAGCAGCATGAAAAACAGTTGCTTCAATAGCAGCCGCCAACTCTTCTTTTGCCGGCGCCATCAATGGCGAATGAAATGCACCGCCAACTGGCAATACCAATGCGCGTTTTGCGCCTGCGGCTTTCATTCTTTCACAGGCGATCTCAATTCCTTTTATGGAACCGCTGATCACCAACTGTCCGGGGCAATTATAATTCGCTGCAACAACTATTTCACCGGTTTCAGTTTGTACAGCCGCACAGATCTCTTCTACTTTTTCATCAGCCAAAGCCAACACTGCCGCCATGGTTGATGGTTGCAGTTCACACGCTTTCTGCATCGCTTTAGCGCGGATGCTGACGAGTTTCAATGCATCTTCAAATTGTAAAACATTGTTTGCAACCAATGCTGAGAATTCACCGAGTGAATGCCCGGCAACCATATTTGGTTTTGCATCACCAATTGTTTTAAATGCAGCAACGGAGTGCAGGAAAACAGCGGGTTGGGTAATATTGGTTTGTTTTAATTCTTCATCAGTACCATTAAACATCGTATCGCTGATGCGGAAGCCTAAAATATTATTGGCCCTTTCAAATAATTCTTTGGCAGATGGATTTGATTCGTACAGGTTCTTTCCCATACCGGAAAATTGCGAACCTTGTCCGGGGAAAATATAAGCATGTTGCATTGTTTATTGGTTTATTTGTTTATTGGGTTGTTTAAATTCTTATATCTTTTGTTTATGCAGGTTTTGCTGTAATATTTTTATATAGGCATTGAGTTTTCTGTGGACCGTTTCGAGTTGCTGTAAAAGATCTGCGAATTGTTTCTCATGTATCAATTCCCTGTTCATTGCTTTTTTCAACCAGCTTTTTGTTTCCATCAATGAGCCACGGGAATAAAAACAAAAATTGATATTTTCTTTGATAAAATATCTGCCATATCCTTCTGCAATATTAGCAGAAATTGAATCAGCAGAATTAGTCAATTGCTTTCCCAATCCAAATTTTGCAAAAGAATTCCATTCACCTACAATTTTCCATATTTCATTCCCGATTTTTTCTGATAATGCATACACTTCAAGGTCTTCTAATATAAACGGCATAAAAAAGGTTTATCGCTTTCACAATAAACCGGTAACATACAACATATATAAAACAGTTTTTAGCGTATTAATACTTATTTCTGCCTGTTTTATCACCTCCACAGCAACCTAATAAACCAATAAACTAATAAACAAGTAAACCAATATCAATCTAAATTATGGCTGATCAGTTTCAAAAATTCACTGCGAGTTGTATTCTTCAAAAACTCGCCATCAAAAGCAGAAGTTGTGGTAACCGAATTTTGTTTCTGCACGCCACGCATCATCATACATAAATGTTTGGCTTCGATCACAACAGCTACGCCGATCGGGTTCAGTGATTCTTTAATGGCTTCTAAAATTTGTGTTGTCAATCTTTCCTGTACCTGCAAGCGGCGCGAATAAACATCCACCACACGCGCGATCTTGCTCAATCCAGTGATCCAGCCATTCGGGATATAAGCGATATGCGCCTTGCCAAAAAAAGGCAGCATATGATGTTCGCACATAGAATACAACTCAATATCTTTTACGATCACCATCTCGCTCACTTCTTCTTTGAACTTGGCTGAATTGATGATCGCCATCGGATCCTGCGAATATCCCTGCGTTAAATATTGCATGGCTTTGGCCACACGTTCAGGCGTTTTTAGTAACCCCTCTCTCTCCGGATCTTCACCCAATGATGACAGCACATGATGATAATCTTTCATCAGGCCCGAAGTAGTTTCCTCATCATACTTTTCAATCTTTGAATAAGCCATGGCGCTTGATTTAGTTTGGTATTTTATACAGGGTATTCTACAAAATTTCTTTCTGTTTCATATAACCTGATCTTCAGTTCCAGTTTAGTATCCAGTTTCGGGCGCAACAGGTTATAAATAACGATGGCAATATTTTCCGCTGTTGGATTTACTTGTGCAAACTCAACCGTATCAAGGTTTAAATTCTTATGATCGAAACGGCCCAGTACTTCTTCCCTGATCAGGTCGCTTAACATTTTAAGATCTATCACATAACCTGTTTCAGCATCCGGTTCACCGATCACTTTCACTTCCAGTTCATAGTTATGCCCATGATAATTCGGGTTATTGCACAACCCAAAAACGGCATCATTCTTCTCTTCCGTCCACGATGGATTATGCAAACGGTGTGCGGCATTAAAGTGTTCTTTTCTGAAAACAGCTACTTTGTTCATTAGATAAATACGATTTAATAAAATGTTTTATCCTCTTTGTTCGGAAGGAGATGACAGATGTTAGTTGACAGATGACAGTAGATTTTTTTTCTATCATCTGTCAACTAACATCTAACAACTTTCTTCTCAATCGCCAAAATACTCCACATATATCCTCGGCGTCTCATACAATTTAATACAATGCAATTTTACTTCGGCAGGTAAATGCGGGGACAGTTGCTGCCAGATGGCTGTTGCCAGGTTTTCGGTACTGCACATTTTGTCTTTCATAAAATCCACATCCATGTTCAGGTTCTTATGATCCAGCCTGTCTACCACATATTGTTTGATCAGCAAACTCAGTTTCTTTACATCATATAAAAAACCAGTGTCCGGATTCGGCTCACCCTTGATCGTTACATACAGATCATAATTATGCCCATGCCAGTTCTCATTGGCGCAAACACCAAACACCGCTTCATTCTGTTCCTTGCTCCATTTTGGATTGAACAGTTTATGCGCGGCATTAAAATGTTCCTGTCTTGTTAAATACACCATTCTCCACAGAAATTTTCGCAAAGGTAAGGGAACGTGAGTCGTGAGGCATCAGCAGTGAGGAAGAGTTTATAATTTTTCACTCACGATTGGCGCCTCACGGCTCACGCTTTTTCCTCACCTTTACAAACTATGCGAGTGATCATTACAGCTGCTACTGTTGCCGAGTGGATGCCTTCCTTTTTGGAAATGGATCACCTGTACACCGGTGAGAGCCGGCGGTTAAAGATCCAGTTTCACCAAAGCGGCGTGGGTATGCTGGCCTCTGCAGTTTCTATCACAAAAATGGTGTTGGAAGATAAACCTGATCTTATTATCCAGGCAGGTATTGCCGGATGTTTTGATCAATCAGCTGCATTGGGCAAAGTGGTGATGATCAAAGATGAAGCATTGGCAGATATGGGCGTGGAAGAAGATGGAAAATGGAAAGATATCTTCGATCTCAAACTGGAAAAAAGCAGTTACCACCCTTTCGAAAGAAGAAAGCTGCCCAATCCATGGCTGGCAAAATATAACCTGCTGAAATTGCCGGAGGTAAACGGAATAACCATCAATGAAATTTCAACCGACAAAGAAAGGATCCAGCAACTGATCAAAAAATACGACCCGTTCATTGAAAGTATGGAAGGCGCTGCGCTGCATTATGTTTGCCGCGAAGCAGGTATTCCTTTTGTGCAGATCAGGGCTATATCAAATTATATTGGCGAACGGAATAAAACAAACTGGAAAATAAAAGAAGCGATCGATAATCTTAACCAGGCTTTATTGAAGTATGTTGACAGGTTGTATAAGATCGCATAATGTTTAATCGTGAGGCGTCAGTATTTGATCATCCGTTATTCACTACTCACGATTGACGCCTGACGACTCACGATCGATAACTCATAGAAATCTATTTCATTCCCAAAAAACCGGAAACCGGAAACATGAAACTCTCCCTCGGCTTCTCCCCCTGCCCCAACGACACCTTCATCTTCGATGCACTGGTAAATCATAAAATTGATACGGAAGGTTTTGCATTTAATGTGGTGCTGGAAGATGTACAAACCTTAAACGAATGGGCCAAAGAAGGCAGGCTCGATATTTCGAAGATCAGTTATGGCGTATTACCATTAGTTCTTGAAGAATACATTGTTTTAAACAGCGGCGGGGCCTTGGGAAAAGGTGTTGGCCCGTTACTGATTACAAAACAAGTTAACCAATTCCAGGCTCCAGGCTCCAGGCTCCAGACTGCTTCTATCGCTGTTCCCGGCGAGAACACCACAGCCCACATGCTTTTTTCCCTCGCATTTCCGGAGGCAAAAAATAAAACCTTTATGGTGTTCAATGAAATTGAAGAAGCCGTATTGAGCGGCAAAGTTGATGCAGGCGTGATCATTCACGAGAACCGTTTTACTTACCGGGAAAAAGGATTGCATAAGATCATGGATCTTGGCGGATATTGGGAAGAAACCATTAAAGTGCCCATTCCGCTGGGAGGTATTGTGGCAAAGCGTTCCACCGATCCGGCTGTTCAGCGGAAGATCGATTCACTGATCAAAAAAAGTTTAGCATATGCTTTTGATCATTATCCGGAACTGACAGATTATGTGCGCAAACATTCGCAGGAAATGAATGAATCCGTTATGCGGCAACACATCGATCTGTATGTAAATAATTATTCTGTTGACCTTGGTGAAGACGGAAAAAAAGCGGTGAAAAAATTATTGGAAGTTTATCAGCAATTAAATCCTTCACATTTGTTTTCTGATGTGAATATTTTTATTGAGTAAAAATGTTGGCCGCGGGTTATTGCTTTAATGCTTTCGAATATACTTCCAGTACTCTCTTCCTTGCTGCTTCATGCGCCACTATTGGTTTTGGATAGCTGGATCCTTCTGATTCGGGCACCCATTTTTTTACATACTTCCGTTCCTTATCAAATTTTTCTGTTTGCAATGTTGGATTGAAAACGCGGAAATAAGGAGCGGCATCACATCCGCTGCCGCTGGCCCATTGCCAGCCTCCATTGTTGGCAGCCAGATCGAAGTCCAGTAATTTCTGTGCAAAATATGCTTCGCCCCATCGCCAGTCGATGAGCAAGTGTTTGGTTAAAAAAGAAGCCGTTATCATCCGAACGCGGTTATGCATATACCCGGTCGCATTCAGCTCGCGCATGCCTGCATCAACAATCGGGTATCCTGTCATGCCATCGCACCACTGATGAAATTCTTTTTCATTATTTCTCCATTCGATCATTTCATAAGCGGTTTTAAAACTATGCCCTTTGCCAACTTTCGGAAAATGCCAGAGGATCATATGATAAAAATCGCGCCAGATCAATTCGTTCAGATAGGTCGTATTTAGTTTTTGTGCGCGCAACGCTAATTCGCGTATACTAATGGTTCCGAAACGAAGATGTACACCCAGCCTGGATGTGCCGTTTTCGAGAGCTGGGAAATTTCTTTTTGCTGCATAATGGCTGATAACCGCATCTGCTAATTGCTTCGAAGGACAAGGCTGGCCGGTTTTTTGAAAACCCATGGCCTCAATCGATGGAACCGATACAGCCTCCTGCTTATAAAAATTATTGAAATATTTTTTGGTAGGATATGGTTTCAAATAAAATTCGGACAATTTCGCTTTCCATTTATTTGCATAGGGGGTAAAGACGGTATAAGGTTTCCCGTCATCCTTCGTCACTTCACTCTTGTCAAAAATCACCTGGTCCTTATATGTATGCAACGATGCATTATGCGACTGCAATAATTTTTCTATGATAACTTCTCTTTCCAGCGCATATGGTTCATAATCATGGTTGGTGAATACTTTGCCAATTGTATATTTTTCTAATAATGATTGATAAACTTCTCGCGGGGAACCATAATAAACTTCCAGGCTGCTCGCTATCTTATTGAGTTCGGCCTGCATTTCCTGCAAGGCAGAATGAATAAATTCAACACGCCTGTCAGCCTTATCTTCCAGTTTATCCAGGATGTTCCTGTCAAAAATAAAAACGGGAATTACAGGTTGATCCGATCTGAGTGCGTGGTATAATGCCGCATTGTCGTACAATCTTAAATCACGCCTGAGCCAGATGATATTTACTTTTGGTTTCATTGTTTGTGGCTAAAAATTACCTCAGATGGCACAGCTCGGTACAGAAAAAATTCTGTGAAATTCTGTGCCTTCTGTGGCAATTAAAAAAGCGGTAATACAAATTTTTTATACAACCCGGATGATAGCTGGTTTGTATATTTTTTATCTCCGCATTGTTTTACCCAGCGCATTCCGTAAATAGCGTTGGTCAGGAAAATTTCATCAGCATTCTCTATATCATCCAGATGTATATTCGCTTCTGCAGCGTCCATATTTTCTTTCCGCAAACATTCCAGTAAATATTTTCTCATCACCCCATTCACCGCGCCTTCGGTTAATGCGGGTGTTTTAACCATGCCATTTTTTACGATGAACACATTTGCAATGGTAGCATCCGCAATACGGCCATAAGGGTTTTGCAGCAATGCATCATTCAGTCTTTCCTGCTTTACCCATAGGGCTGCCATGGCATTGGCGAGGTAATTATTGTTTTTGATATGCGAATAATCATCACACACTTTGCGGGCGTTTTTGAAAATACCCGTCACCAGGCCATTTTCATTGAATACATTATTAGCGGGGTTCAATTGCCAGGTCTGTATCAAATGATGCGGGAAATGATCATCGGCATCATACAAACCACCATCGCCACGAAAGATGGTAAGACGGATCCTCGCAAGTTTATAATGAAAATTTTTTTCTGCCAGCAAACTTATTTGCTCTTCAAGGTATTGGCGAGTAAAATAAACGGGCTGCTGAAACTGCATCAGCTTAAGCGAAGCAAACAAACGTTCGAAATGATGGTCAGCCAATATTATTTTCCCATCGATCATTTTCATCGTCTCAAAAAAACCATCGCCATACCGGAAAGAACGGTTATCGGCCGAGATCAGCGGCTTACCGGTTTTGGTGATCTTTCCATTATAAAAAAGAAAACTGGCTTCTCCCATGTGACGAATTTAGTTTATTAGTTTATTGGTTTACTTGTTTATTGGTTTACTTGTTTATTGGTTGATTGGTTTACTTGCTTATTTTTTCAAAAAACGAATAAACAAGTAAACCAATAAACTAAATTTGGTGAATGCATATAATTGATATCATAAAAGTTCTCGAAAACAAAGCGCCTTTATCATTGCAGGAAAGTTATGACAATGCGGGTTTACTCACCGGCAGTTCCGGATGGGAATGTACCGGTATCCTCTGTACGCTTGATGCAACAGAAGAGGTGATCCTCGAAGCAAAAAAAAGGAACTGCAATCTTGTTGTGGCGCACCATCCCATCATTTTTGGCGGATTGAAAAAGATCAATGGCAAAAATTATGTGGAAAGAACAGTGATCGCCGCCATCAAAAACGATATCGCCATTTATGCCATCCACACTAACCTTGATAATATTCTGGAAGGCGTTAATAACCGCATTGCCGGCCGCCTCGGATTAACCAACCGGAAGATCCTTTTACCCAAGCCGGGGCAGTTAATGAAACTGTTCACATTCGTTCCCGTTGCACAGGCTGAAGCAGTAAGGTCAGCATTATTCGCTGCAGGCGCAGGTAATATCGGCGAATACAGTGAAGCAGGTTTTTCTGTTGAAGGTACCGGCACTTTTAAAGGATCGGAAAATACCCATCCGTTTGCGGGCGAACCGGGCAAACGGCATGAAGAAAAGGAAACAAAACTGGAAATCATCTTTCCTTCCTGGCTGCAGCAGAACATTATACGGGCTTTGATAAGCGCCCATCCTTATGAGGAAGTGGCTTATGATATTATTAATTTGAATAATGAGCATCAATCTGTTGGCAGCGGCCTTTTGGGGGAACTGCCGGAGGCGCTCGATGAGTCCGGTTTTCTTCATATGCTCAAAACCTCTTTTGGGCTTTCTGTGATCCGCCATACCCCGTTTTTGGGCAAAAAGATCAGAAAAGTAGCGGTTTGCGGTGGTTCTGGGAGCTTTCTGACCAGCAAAGCGATCGCTGCCGGAGCTGATGTATATGTGTCTGCAGACATCAAATACCACGAATTTTTTGATGCCAACGGGCAGATCCTCCTGGCCGATATCGGCCATTGGGAAAGCGAACAATACACTACCGAGCTTTTGATTGAGATTTTACAGGCTAAATTCCCTACCTTTGCCGTCCTCAAATCAGGAGTAAAAACCAACCCGGTTAACTATTTCCTTGGCTGAGGAGATTGGTTTATTGGTTTACCGGTTTATTAGTTTATTGATATCCTTACTGAAAATAAACCCGTAAACCAATAAACTAATAAACCACTAAACAATACAAACAACAAACATTCTATGGCCGCAGTTAAAGATTATTCTGTTGAAGAAAAATTAGTGACCCTTTTGAGGTTGCAGAAGATTGACAGCAAACTGGATGAGATCCAGATCCTGAAAGGCGAGCTTCCGATGGAAGTGAGTGACCTTGAAGATGAGATCCAGGGGCTTACGAGCCGCCAAACGCGTATTGAAGAAGAGATCAATGGCATCACTGAATTTATTGAAGGCAAGAAAACCGCCATCAAAGAAAGTGAGGCGCTGATCGCTAAATATGAAAAGCAGAGCGAGAACGTTAAGAATAACCGCGAGTTTGAAGCCATCAACAAAGAGATCGAGATGCAGCAGCTTGAGATCAAATTGTCGGAAAAACATATCCGCGATGCGAATGAAGAGCTGACTGAAAAGATCAAGGCGCTGGAAATTGCCAAAAAACAGGTTGCCGTAAAAGATGGCGTTCTGAACCACAAAAAAGGCGAACTGCAAAAGATCATCACCGATACTGAAAAAGAAGAAAAACATTTTAATAAAGAAAGCGATGACGCACGCGGCCATACCGATGAGCGTTTATTATACAGCTACGACCGCATCCGCAAAAGCTACCGCAATGGCCTGGCTGTAGTTCCTGTTGAAAGGGATGCATGCGGCGGTTGTTTCAATTCTATTCCGCCACAGCGCCAGAGCGAGATCCGTTTACACAAGAAGATCATTGTTTGTGAGAACTGCGGACGCATACTGGTTGATGCCGACCTGAATGACAGTGTGGAAGCAAAATAAACTAACAAAGTTTTCAAAGGATTTATACATGAGAGGGTAACCGTTTGGTTGCCCTTTCTTATTTTCGGTATACGATGAAGAAGTTGTGCGCGTTTTTATTTTTGGCAGGTTTTTGTGTTTGTTTGAACGCACAGAAAGTATATGAATTTAACAGTACCTGCCAGCAGGCTTACCAGGAGATCACCAAATTAAAACTCAACAGCGGGCTTGCATTGATAGAAAAAGCAAAGCAGCAGAATCCTGAAAACCTGATCCCTGTTTTATTGGAAAGTTATGTTGATTTCTACACGTTGTTTTTGAATGAGGATCCGAAAGATTACGCAATACGTTATCCAAAATTTTCAGAACGCATTGATCTGTTGGAACAGGGCCCAAAAAGTTCGCCTTTCTATTTGTATTGTCTAAGCATGACGAAAGTTTACCAATCGGCAGCAGCCATCAAGTTTGGAAAATTCTGGGATGCGGGCTGGGGGTTTCGTAAAGCGTATCAGCTTATCAAAGACAATAAGAAACAGTTTCCAACCTTTAGCCCGAATGATATGGTGTATGGTTCTTTACAGGCCGTTGTGGGCACGGTTCCCAAAGGATATAAATGGATAGCGAGTTTGTTTGGCATGCGCGGTTCATTGACCGAAGGAATGAAAACAATGCGCGGATTCATTAACAGCAATGATCCATGGGCGAAAGTTTTTTTTAATGAAGCGGCTTTCATCTATCCCTACCTGATGTTTTATATTGAAAACAAAAAAGAAGAAGCGCTTGCATTTACACAGCAGCGCAAGCTTGACCTGGTGAATAATCATTTGCATGCTTATATGGCCGCCAATCTCGGAATCAATAACAAACAGGCGGAGTATGCAAAAAATATCATCCTTAACCGGAATAAGTCTGATGAATATATTAAGACAAGTGTGTGGGATTTTGAACTGGGTTTTACAAAACTATATCACCTGGAATTGCCCGAAGCAGAAAAATACCTCGAAAGTTTTATCACGAATTTCAAAGGAACTTTTTATGTAAAAGATGCGTTGCAGAAATTAAGCTGGTGTTATTATTTACAGGGCAACACGGCAAAGGCAGAAGAAACACGCAAAAAAATATTACTGAAAGGCGCTACCAATTCCGATGCTGATAAACAGGCGCTGAAAGATGCCAGATCAGGCAAATGGCCGAATGTATTATTACTCAAAGCAAGATTACTCAGCGATGGCGGTTACGATAATGAAGCGGTTGCTTTATTACAGGGCAAAACAGAAAATGATTTTATAAAAGAAGAAGATAAATTAGAATTCGCTTACCGTACCGCACGGATCTATGACGACCTGGGTAAAGATGAAGATGCCATTAAAAATTATTTACTCGCCATAAAGCTGGGCGAGAACCGTAAAGAATATTTTGCAGCAAGGGCCGCGTTACAGATAGGGCAGATCTATGAAAAGCGCGGACAAAAAGCATTGGCCATTACCTATTACCAGAAATGTCTTGATATGGATGATCATGAATACAAAGATTCGCTCGATCAAAGAGCGAAATCGGGGATCGCGAGATGTAAGGGGGAATGAGAAAGTCTGGAGTGAAAAGTCTGGAGACTGGAGTTATGTGATTAAGTATTTACCGTAAGTTGTTACATTAAATTATATACTGGCCTAACTTAGTTTTTTAAACAACCAAAGACTATCGACCATGGACCATAGGCCATGAACGATAGACAACCAACTTGTTCCATGCTCAGAAAGTTATTTATACAGAACTATGCGATCATTGATGAGATAGGGATTGATTTTTCTCCGCAACTAAATATCATTACCGGCGAAACGGGTGCAGGTAAAAGTATTCTGATGGGCGCATTGAGTTTGATACTGGGCGAAAGGGCCGACAGTTCTGTGCTGGTGAACACGCAAAAGAAATGTTTTATAGAAGGTTCATTTACGATCGATGGAAAAAAAGGAGTGGTTGATTTTTTACAGGCGAATGACCTGGATGTGGAAGAAGAATTGGTTTTACGCAGGGAGATCGCTGCCAATGGTAAATCGCGCGCTTTTATTAATGATACACCGGCAACATTGCAGCAATTAAAAGCGCTGGCTTCTTTATTGGTTGACCTGCACCAGCAGTTTGATACGCTGGAACTCGGCGACAGCGATTTTCAGCGCGAGGTGTTGGATGCATTGGCGGGTAATGAAACACAGTTGGCTGCTTATCAAAAAATATATCAGCAGTGGCAATCGGCAGGAAAAGAATTGGCACAATTGCAGCAGCAGAAAGCAGCTTTTAATAAAGAGCTGGATTATCACCAGTTTTTATTTAATGAACTGAATGAGCTGGGGCTGAAAGAAAACGAACTCGAAGGCCTGGATAATGAATTAAAATTATTAAGCAATGCAGAAGGCATTAAAGCAACGCTCGCGAAAGTTTATTTTGATCTGAAAGAAAGTGAACAGCCTGTTGTACAGTTATTAAAACAGTTGGTGAACCAGTTGCAAAATTTTGCTTCTTACCACCCGGATCTTGCAGGAGTGATAGAACGTTTACAAAGTTCGCAGATAGAGCTGCAGGATATTTCGGAAGAGGTTGACCGGATCAATGATGCAGTGAATTATGATGCCAAAAGAATTGAATGGATCAACCAGCGGTTGATGGATGGCTACAAGCTGATCAAAAAACACAACGTGCAAACAACAGCACAGTTATTAGCCATACAGGCAGGGCTTGAACAAAAATTAAAAGCCGTGCTGGATATGGACGATGCGATCACCGCAAAAGAAAAACAGGCAGCACAATTATTTTCAGAAGCGGGTGTATTGGCAGAACAGATCTCCAAAGCAAGGCACAAACAGGTAAAACCATTAGAAGAAAAAGTAAATAAATTATTAACACAGGTTGGTATGCCGAATGCGTTGCTGAAAGTTTCGGTTACAGACAGTGTATTGACTATTTCCGGCAAAGACAATATCGATTTCTTATTCGATGCCAATAAAAGCAACCGTTTTGAACCCATCCGCAAAGTGGCCAGTGGCGGTGAGCTGAGCCGTTTGATGTTATGCATCAAATCGCTGGTAGCGCAATCCATTGACCTGCCAACGATGATATTTGATGAGATAGATACCGGCATTTCAGGTGAAGCCGCCAAGCAGGTTGGTTTTATCATGAAAGGGCTCGCAGCCAACAGGCAGATCATCTGCATCACACACCAGCCGCAGATAGCAGGCAGGGCCAATGCACATTTCTTTGTATATAAAGAGATAAAAAATGATGCGGTGAAGACCAATATCCGTTTGCTGGATAAAGATGAACGCATTACTGCTATTGCCCGCATGCTCAGTGGTGAAAAACCTACTGCGGCGGCATTGGAGAATGCGCGTGAGATGATGAATTGAGTTAAAAGTTAATAGTTAAAAATTAATAGTGTGACAATCTTTCACTCTTCACTTTTAACTATTAACTTTTAACTATTAACTATCTATTATTCTATACTTTTACCTCCGAAACCATTTTAAACTAACGAGACATGGCATACAACTTATTAAAAGGCAAAAGAGGCATTATAACAGGCGCACTGGATCAGAATTCGATCGCATGGAAAGTTGCTGAGAAGGCACACGAAGAAGGCGCAACATTTGTATTGACCAACGCACCGATCGCGATGCGTATGGGTGAAATAAATAAATTGGCAGAAAAAACAAATTCAAAGATCATCCCGGCAGATGCAACAAGTGTGGAAGAATTGACAACACTTTTTACCCAGTCGCAGGAAGTGCTCGGTGGCAAGATCGACTTTGTATTGCACTCCATTGGCATGAGCGTTAACATCCGCAAAAAAATACCTTACCCTGAATTGAATTACGATTTTTTTCAGAAAGGCATCGATGTATCAGCTTTGTCTTTTCATAAGATGATGGCCGTTGCGAGAAAGTTAGATGCCATGAATGAATGGGGAAGTATTGTAGCGCTTACGTATATGGCGGCACAACGCGTTTATCCGTTCTACACCGATATGGCAGATATCAAAGCCATGCTTGAATCTATTGCGCGGAGTTTTGGTTATTATTTTGGCACAGAGAAAAAAGTACGTGTGAATACGGTTTCACAATCGCCTACCAAAACAACTGCAGGCACCGGTATCAAAGGCTTTGGCGACTTTTTTGATTATGCAGATGCGATATCGCCACTGGGTAATGCAAGCGCCGAAGATTGTGCCAATTTCTGTGTGGCGCTTTTCTCCGATCTTACCCGTATGGTAACGATGCAGAATTTATTACATGATGGCGGTTATTCAACAACCGGCGTGAGCGATAAAATTTTACAGAAACTGGGTATATCTGAATCGGCCGAATAAAAAAATACCATGGCAACTTTATCAGCGATCCCTCCGAACATAGTTGAGTACATCGGTTACTTCGGGTCTTTTTTAACTTCGATCACTTTTATTCCGCAGGTATATAAATCCTGGCAGTCAAAAAGTGTGGGCGACCTGAGTATGTGGATGATCTTTATTGTGATCACCAGCACCATCGTTTGGCTAACTTATGCTTTCGCCATTAAAAGCGGGCCGGTGATCGTAGCTAACTCAGTGGCTCTTTTGCTTACGTTGGTACTGCTGTATTTCAAAGCGCGATTTAAAAAATGATCACTGCGCCTCCGTGCCTTTGCGTGAAGAAATTGCACGCAAAGGCGCGGAGGCGCAGTTTTGATTTGTTTTGATATTTTCAAACTAACATCCAAAAAATAAAGCATTGCTGCGGTATGCACAGGAGTACAAGTGAGTGACACAACAAAGCCAAACAGATATTCAAAAGCATGAAAACAAAAAAGCCATTCCGGTTGCGGGATGGCTTTTACATTTTTATGCCTTTTTCTCTTTCAGAGGATGAGGGATCAATATTCGTCTTCGTTAAACATAAAGTCTTCCTGGCTCGGGTAATCGGGCCAGATATCTTCGATGCTCTCGTACACTTCTCCACCCTCGTCTTCGAGTTCCTGGAGGTTTTCAACCACTTCCAATGGCGCACCGCTGCGGATCGAATAATCGATCAGTTCATCCTTTGTTGCGGGCCAGGGGGCCTCTTCCAGGTAACTGGCTAATTCTAATGTCCAGAACATATTTTACCTTTTAATTTTTTGCAAATGTAGCCGTATAAACGAAACCACCAAATGTGAGTTTGACGCTTTGTACAAAGAAATGTTTAAAAATTGCCTGCGAACCCGGTTCCTATTGTAGTTTCGTAACCTTAATTTAACCTATCCGGGATGCTGAAAGCAGAAAATATTACCAAGAAATACGGCAGTTTAGAGGTGTTGAAAGGTGTTGATATTGAGATAAACAAAGGCGAGATCGTGAGCATCGTTGGTTCATCGGGCGCCGGCAAAAGTACCTTGCTGCATATTCTCGGAACGCTTGATACCGCTGATAGCGGCGCGATCCGGCTCAACAACCAACGCATCGATCAGCTATCCGGTAAAAAGCTGGCCGCTTTCCGGAACAGCCATATTGGTTTTGTGTTCCAGTTCCATCACCTGCTGCCTGAATTCTCTGCTTTGGAAAATGTTTCCATTCCGGCATGGATCGCGGGCCAGAAAAAAAAGGAGACCATGGCAAGGGCCGTTGAATTGTTGACAACTTTAGGCCTCGCCGGCCGTATGGATAACAAACCGCAGCAATTATCAGGCGGCGAACAGCAGCGTGTGGCGGTTGCACGGGCGCTCATCAATCATCCTTCCATTGTTTTTGCCGATGAACCCACCGGTAACCTCGACAGCACCAATGCCAAAGAATTGCACGAACTGTTTGTGCAGCTGCGAAATGATTTTCAGCAAACTTTTCTCATCGTTACGCACAATGAAGAACTTGCGGGGATGAGTGATAGAAAACTGCATATGAAAGATGGGAAGATAATTTGAAAATGTGGCAATTTGAAAATGCGTATACAAGCTTCGTGAAATCCCATTTTCAAATTTTCAAATCTTCAAATTTTCAAATTATCTATATTTAAGCAACCAAAACTACCTGCTGTATGAAAACTCCTGCTGTAAAATGGGGCGTGTATGCGCTTCTCTTCACTTTTGTATGGACATTGATTGAACATTTCGCGGGCTGGAACACAACCAATCATCAAACAGGCCAATATGCGCGGATGGTGGGTGCGTATGTTTTTTACCTGTTTATCATCGTTGCCATTTTCCAGGCGCGTGCGCAACAAACGGGTTCACTTTCTTTTGGGCAAGGGATGAAAACCGGAGCGATCGTTTCATTGATCTATAGCCTGGGTGTAACCGTTTGGTATTGCCTCTACGGCGAAGTGATCAACACACAATTCAAACCCACATTGATGGCTTTTGAAAAAGCAAAACTTGATGCGGCGCACGCAGGCGCAGATGCAGTGGCGGCAAAAATGAAAGAAGTGGATATGACCTCTGGCGGTTCTGTTATGTCGTATGTTTTTCTCTTTGTGTTTATGTTTATCGGTGGGATAATTATTTCTTTGCTGGCATCGCTTGTTGCTTCGTTAATGAAGAAAAAAGCAGCGGTATAAATGCTGAATGTTGAATTATGAATTATGAATGGTTTACCGCACATGCATAATTCATAATTCAACATTTATCATTTCCTACACTCTCGGTTTCCAGGGAATTTCTGCCACGTTCAGTAAGTGCCCGATATATCTTGCGAGTACAAATAAATAATCGCTCAGCCTGTTCAGGTATTTGATCACGAGCGGGTCTACAAAAAGTTCCTGTTGCTGCATATTTACACAACAACGTTCCGCTCTTCTGCAAACACATCGTGCAACATGCGTGGTGGAAACAGCCACATGGCCGCCGGGTAATAAAAAAGATTTCATTGGCGGCAATGTTTCATTCATTGCATCGATTTCTTTTTCGAGCAAACTGATATCCGTTTCTTTGAGGTCGGGCATTTTCATTAACGGCTCTTTTTCCGGATCACAGGCAAGTGAAGAACCGATAGTGAATAATCGATCCTGAATTTCCTTTAATATTGAATTGCTATGTGCATCTGTAATATGATCATTCACCAGACCAACATACGAATTCAATTCATCCACCGTTCCATAAGTTTCAATACGGATATGGCTCTTGGGAACTTTGGTGCCGCCAATAAGAGAAGTTTTTCCGAGGTCGCCGGTTTTTGTATAGATCTTGAGGGACATGGTAGTAAGTTAATAGTTAAAAGTGAATAGTTAAAAGTTGTAATTCACTATTGACTTTTAACTATTCACTTTTAGCTAACTAATGTGTGATCATCGAATGTTCTTTCATCGTATCTGTTTCTATCAATCCATCGCGTAAGCGAACGATTCGGTGGGCGTAGCGGGCAATGTCTTCTTCGTGCGTTACGAGCACAACCGTGTTTCCGCCCTGCTGGATCTTGCCGAATATTTCCATTACTTCTACTGAAGTTTTTGAATCGAGGTTTCCCGTTGGTTCATCGGCAAGTAATAAGGATGGATTGTTTACCAATGCGCGGGCGATGGCCACACGCTGTATTTGTCCGCCGCTTAATTCATTTGATTTGTGGTGGCTTCTTTCTTCAAGCCCTACTTTCTTTAATGCTTCCATCGCTCTTTCTGTCCTTTCCTTTTTGCTCACGCCTGCATAGATCAATGGCAGTGCAACATTTTCAGCAGCCGTTAAACGTGGCAACAGGTTGAACTGTTGAAATACAAAACCGATCTCGGTATTACGCACTTCTGCCAGGTCATCATCGGGCATTTTACTTACGTCTTTGCTGTTGAGGATATATTTTCCGCCGGTTGGCGAATCAAGGCAGCCCAGAATATTCATCAATGTACTTTTACCGCTGCCCGATGGGCCCATTAATGCTACATATTCATTGGGCATAATATCCAGCGATATCCCTTTTAATACCGGGATCGCCTGGTTGCCCATGAAATAGCTTTTCTGGATATCCTGTAAGCTGATAATTGCATCACTCATAAATTCAGTTTTCGGTAAGCGGGTTGAAATTACTTCTTTATTACTTTCGGAACTTTAAAAAAAATGTCATCTTTTACGGGCGAATTCAGTAAAGCTTCTTCACGTGAAACGGAGCCCTGCACAATATCTTGCCGCAAAACATTGGTTGCCTCAGTTATATGAAGCAATGGCTCTACGCCCGTTGTATCAACTGTTTGCAGTTTCTCAACAAAAGCCACTATTTTCTGCAGGTCGGCCCTGATCGATTCCTTTTCCATATCATCAAAACGCAGCCTTGCAAGGTGCGCCAGGCCGTCGACTAGTTTTGTGTTGATGTCCATCCGGTAAAAATATTGAAAAAGTCTGGAGTCTGGAGTTAGAAGTCTGGAGTTCTCATTTCAGGCTTCTAACTCCAGGCTCCAGATTATACTACACATTCCTCCAATATTAATTATTCCCAATATTCCCTACCTTCGATATAATTAGTTGCATAACTAACTAATTTTACCCAAAGCTTAGAAATATGAAACGTTCTATCAGGAAAGTCGCTGTATTAGGTAGCGGTGTGATGGGCTCACGCATTGCCTGTCATTTCGCAGGTATCGGTGTGCAGGTATTGTTATTGGATATGGTTCCGAAAGGCGCCGAAGAAAGCACCAAACCCGCAGAGCGCAACAAACTGGTGAACGATGCATTACAGGCTGCCATCAAAAGCAATCCCTCTCCTGTTTTTACAAAGGATGTGGTGAAAAAAATTACCACCGGCAATTTTGATGATAACATGAAAGACATTGCCGGCTGCGACTGGATCATTGAAGTAGTGGTGGAGCGTTTGGATATCAAACAACTTGTTTATGAAAAAGCAGAGAAGTTCCGTAAGCCCGGAACATTGATCACATCGAATACATCCGGCATTCCCATTCATATGATGGCTGAAGGAAGAACGGATGATTTTAAAAAACATTTCTGCGGAAGCCATTTCTTTAATCCGCCGCGTTATCTGCGTTTGCTTGAGATCATCCCAACACCACACACCGATCGGGAAGTTGTTGATTTTTTAATGGAGTATGGCGATCTGTATCTCGGCAAAACAACTGTGTTGTGCAAAGACACGCCTGCATTTATTGCCAATCGAATCGGCATATACAGTATCATGAGCATTTTTCATATCATGAATAAACTGGGTTTAACTATTGATGAAGTGGATGCATTAACGGGGCCGATAATAGGAAGGCCAAAATCAGCAACTTTCAGAACAGCCGATGTAGTTGGCATCGATACATTGGTTAAAGTAGCAAAAGGCGTTGCAGATAATTGTGCGGATGATGAAGCAAAAGATATGTTTATCATTCCATCATGGTTGGAAACGGTTGTAAATAATAACTGGCTTGGTGATAAAACAGGACAGGGATTTTTCAAGAAAATAAAATCAGCCACGGGCAAAGAGATCCTTACGCTGAATCTGCAAACGATGGAATATGCTGCAAGGGTAAAACCAAAGTTTGCAGGCATTGAAGCAGCCAAACCTATTGAGGATCTTAAGCAGCGCATCAAAATGCTGAGTGCGGCAACTGATAAAGCGGGTGAGTTTTATAAACTGTTTCACTACTCGCTCTTCGCATATATTTCGCATCGCATTCCCGAGATTAGCGATGAAATTTATCGCGTGGATGATGCCATGAAAGCGGGCTTTGGCTGGGAGATCGGTGCATTTGAAACATGGGATGTACTGGGCGTTGCAAAAACCGTTGATGCGATGAAAGCCGCAGGATATAAAGTGGCAGGCTGGATCGATGAAATGCCGGCAAGCGGTGCTGCCAGTTTTTATAAAGTAGAAAACGGTAAGCGTTTATATTATGATGTTCCCACAAAAACATACAAACCGCTTCCGGGTGGTGAAGCATTTATTATTTTAAATAATTACGCCGATAAATTAGTATGGAAGAACAGCGCCTGTAAATTATATGATATCGGTGATGGCGTGGCAGGGTTTGAATGGAGTTCAAAAATGAACAGTATCGGCGGTGAAGTTTTGGAAGGGTTAAATAAAGCGATCAGTGTTGCCGAAGAAAAATTCAAGGGCCTCGTAATAGCCAATGATGGCGCCAACTTCAGCGCAGGCGCCAATGTGGGAATGATCTTTATGCTGGCCATTGAGCAGGAATATGATGAACTGGATATGGCCATCCGCATGTTCCAGAACAGTATGATGCGCGTACGTTATTCTTCTGTGCCGGTTGTAATTGCCCCACACGGACTCACACTCGGCGGCGGATGCGAAATGAATTTACATGCAGATAAGATCTGTGCAGCAGCAGAAACCTATATCGGTTTGGTTGAACTCGGCGTTGGATTGATACCCGGTGGCGGCGGCACCAAAGAATTTGCGTTACGCGCCGGTGATGAATTGCATGAAGATGAACCGGAAACCATTACTTTAAAAAACCGTTTCATTTCCATCGCTACTGCAAAAGTTGCTACCTCGGCGCAGGAAGGTTTTGATATGGGCATTTTGAGAAAAGGGCATGATGAAGTAGTGATGAATACCGGCCGCCGCATGGCAGAAGCAAAAAGAAGTGTGATCGAAATGTCGGACGAAGGCTATTCAATTCCTGTTCAGCGCAAAGATGTAAAAGTGATGGGCCGTTTAGGATTGGGCGCACTGTACGCCGGTGTTCACGCTATGTGGCGCGCGGGCTATGCAACCGATCACGATGCACTGGTTGCACGTAAACTTGCGTATGTAATGTGCGGCGGTGACCTCAGCAATCAAAGCCTGGTAAGCGAACAATATTTACTTGATCTGGAAAGAGAAGCATTCTTAAGCCTTTGCGGTGAGAAAAAAACTCTGGAAAGAATTCAAAGTGTATTAAAGAGCGGAAGGCCGATCAGGAATTAAAGTCTGGAGTTAGAAGTCTGGAGTCTGGAATTGAAAAAAACTTCAGACTCCAGACTCCAGACTTCTAACTCCAGACTCAATGTTCTACGCAAGCATAAATTTCAACCTGAAATAATTTGCTTTTTCTTTGAATGAATAAGTCAGTTCCCCGCCCATATCTTCGACCATTTTTTTATAAACATTTAATATCGTTTCCGGCTGTGACCCGGTTGTTTGAAAAGCATTTGTGATCCGGTGTTTTTTAAAATAGTCATCTGCAACGGGTATTATTTTTTTAATTTCTTTGTGATCAACTGCTTCGATCACGCATTTGCCGTCGCTGTCTGTTACATACACGCTGATCACCGATCTCTTTTCGCTTGCTTCGAGAAGGCCGGATAATAACCTGAATAATATCTGTTGCAAAAAAAGCCTGTCGGCTTTAATAAAAAATGATGCGGGAGATAAATGCAGTTGCACACTCAACTCTTTTTTTTCTGCCAATTCCATTTGTTGAATTACTGCGTTCTCAACATCGGGAATAATATCAACCAGCGCGTTTTGATAGCTTAGTTCTCTATTTCCAGGCTGTGCAGTTTTTTGTTGCAGAACTGTGAAATAATCGAGCTTATCGATCGGGCCTTTTACTGCGCTGAGAAATATCTTCAGGTCATCGGTGATGATATTGATATCCCGCTGGTTAAAAAGATTTAGCATCAGTAGATCTTGTATAGACAGTAATTTACGGATGAATTTATATTTTCTGCTATCGGCAAATTTCTTTTTGGCGAGCTGCAGGAACGGCAATATCGATTCAACCGCAAAATTTACCGCTGATATCAGTGCAAAAGGAACCCATCATTATTGCAGCGAAATCATGAATATCTGATTATCTTCGGAACAGTGATGAATGCCGCAATGGCATTGTCATACCTAAACCAAGATATATGCAACCTGTTCTCGAACTAAATGGGATCTCCAAAGCGTATGGTTCCATCAAAGCATTAAAAAACGTTTCGTATGAAGTTCCCGAAGGATGCGTATTCGGGATCCTCGGCCCGAACGGAAGTGGCAAGACCACGATGCTCAGTATCATACTCGATATCTTAAAACCCGATACCGGAAGTTTTGCCTGGTTTGGCGATCCCGGTTCTCCGGAAACAAGAAAACGTATCGGTTCTTTACTTGAGACTCCGAATTTTTATCAATACTTATCTGCAGTTGATAATCTCAACATCACTCATGCCATCAGCGGAAGAGGAAACACGGCAGATATTGACCGTGTTCTTGAAATTGTAAAATTATCTGAACGCAAAAAAAGCAGGTTCAGTTCATACAGCCTGGGAATGAAACAAAGGCTGGCTATCGCTGCGGCTTTATTGGGCGACCCACAGGTATTGGTGTTTGATGAACCAACGAACGGGCTCGATCCTGTTGGTATTGCCGAGATCAGGGAACTGATCAAAGAATTGGCAAGACGTGGTAAAACAATTATCATGGCGAGCCATTTATTAGATGAGGTGGAAAAAGTTTGTACACACGTAGCCATTATGAAAAGAGGCACGCTGTTAACTGCAGGAAATGTAGATGAGGTTCTGGCAAATGAAGATATCGTTGAAGTGTCTTCAAATGATCCGGAAAAATTATTTTCATTGCTCGCCAATTTTCCAGGCTGCACAAATATGAAACAGGACGGAAAACTGATCCAGTTATTTTTTCCTGTAGGTACGGCAAGGCTGGAAGACGTTAACCGTTTTTGTTTTGAAAAAGGCATCACGCTTAATTTATTGCTCGTGAAAAAGAAAAGCCTTGAGACCAAATTCTTTGAATTAACCAACGACTAACTTTAAAACACATAACATGCTCGCGCTTATAAAAATCGAATGGCTCAAAATAAAAAAATATCCCGCTTTCTGGTGGATGCTGGGTATTGTGGCATTGACCTATCCTGGTATCAATATGATGACCTATTACGGTTACTTAAAAGCTACCAGCGGAAAAGAAATGGTAAACAACGCTGCGCGTTTTTTATTGGGCAACCCGTTCTCATTTCCGGAATCATGGCATTCTGTAGCGTATTTTTCTTCGTTCTTTATTTTGCTGCCGTCTATATTGGTGATCATGCTTGTGACCAATGAATATACTTTCCGCACACACAGGCAGAATGTGATCGATGGATGGAGCAGGGCGCAATTCATTACCAGTAAACTGTTTGATGTGTTGATCGTTTCTGTTATTGTTACATTGGTGTATCTATTGGTGGCATTGAGTTTTGGCTTATATGCAGACAGCACCGCCACAAACCGCTGGGCCGAACAGTTACAATATATACCGCTTTTTTTATTACAGACATTTGCGCAGCTATCCATTGCATTTTTGCTGGGTTATATGGTGAAGAAAGCATTCATTGCCTTGGGTATCTTTCTTTTTTATTACCTCATCGTGGAAAATATCGCTGTTGCGTATGCCAGGTTTAAGATGAATGATATCGGAAGATTTTTGCCTTTTGAAATATCAGACCGCCTTATTCCGGCACCGGCTTTTTTCAGTCATTTTGGAAAGGATGCCAAAACGAGTTATGATCATGCGGTGAGCGCTATTCCTGAACATATATTGTATACTATTCTTTTGACTTCTGTTATCTGGCTAATCTGTTACAGAGTGCATAAAAACAGGGACTTGTAAATTATAAGCCGCAGATTCGCAGATTATTTGGTTAAGAAATGATCTGCGAATCTGCGGCTTAATTTTTTCAAACACATGTGATCAAGTAATAGCAATCATATTACCCGATCAATTCTTCCAACGCATTTTCAACAGCCGGGTACAGGAAACTGAAACCGGCTGTTTGTATTTTATGTGAGCTTACTGTTGCGCTTTTTAAAACTTCAATGCTCATTTCGCCCAGTATTATTTTAAGCATAAAAGAAGGTATATGAATGGGTAAATAAAATTTATCATGCATTTTTTTTGCGAGAGATAAGGTCAACATTTTATTTGTTACAGGGTTTGGAGCAACTGCATTATAAGCGCCATGCAGGTTCTTATTTTCGATTGCTTCTATATACATTCTGCAAAGATCATCAATGTGTATCCAGCTGACCACTTGTTGGCCGTTGCCGAGAATGGCGGCCACAAAGGCTTTCAGCGGTTTTCTAAATTCAGCCAAAGCGCCGCCCTTATTACTTAGTACAATACCTGTGCGCAATTTCACTAAACGTTTACCTAAGGCTTCTACCGGCTGAATACTTTCTTCCCATAAGCGGCATGTATCTCCGAGAAATTCTTTATCAGCGGGTGTATTTTCGTTGAAACCATTTTGCCTACTCACATTTGTATCTGCGCCATACCAACCGATAGCAGATGCGCTCACAACAGACTGAACATGATTCGGAATTTCTTTTAGCGCTTTTACGATCAATGCGCTGCTTTGCGTGCGGCTGTTAACGATCTCCTGTTTTCTTTTTTCACTCCATCTTTTATCTGCCACACCTGCGCCGGCCAGATGAATGATATGATCGGTTTTGGCAATGGCTTCTTTATTTATTGTTTGATCGGCAATGTTCCAGTTAGCGTAGCTAACGCTTTTTCTTTTACTCACGACTGACGATTCACGGCTCACGATAATTACCTCATATCCTTTTTCAATAAGTAATTCTGTAAGCCGTTTACCGATCATGCCGGTTCCGCCCGTGATTAAAATTGTTTGCATAATGCAATAATAACAATCGTTTTAAATAAAAATTTACGCTTTGTAAATAAAAACCCCCGACTCATCATCGGGGGCCACAACTAAAATCACCAGTTTAAAACACATGTAGCAAGCAAGGGATTAGTCTGGTTTCTTACCATCCAGGAAAGTATTGATGGTAGATATCTGTGTTTGATCGTTCTCGTCTTTTCCAACGGTGTACTTGCTGTAAAAATTTTCTACAGAAGTAAGTGTATTACCAAACAGCTCCATGTTCCTGCGCACGTATGCCGGAACCGCATCAAATTCTCCGTTCGCATCTGCTGAATTATTCATGTTGAATGACAGGTTGCGTAATTTCTGGATCCTTTCGGCAGCGCGGCGTTTTTGGTCTTCTACTTCATCCATCATCGGATCATCCTGGAAAGAAGATTGTATTTCGGGTTGCTTTACTGCTACCGGTTCTGCGATATTTTCTTTCATTACTAACTGCAGATCCATATCATGCTCTTCTGCTTTTTGTATGGGCTGCGGTTCAGGATCGGGTTGTTTCATTTCAATTACTGCCGGCCTCGCTTCAGGCTGTAGAGGTTTTTCGGGCGCTGCATAAATATTAACGGGCTTGCTCAGGAAACCTGTTACCATGGCAGGTTCTGCAGGTTTTTCATTTACCTCGAAGCTCATCAATTCTTCCATTTCAGTTTTTACATGCGTTTCTGCAACAGGCTCTTCCACTTTTATTTCCTGTGTTATTTCTGTGCTCAGTTCAAACTGCAATACCATCGATTCTTTTTCTTCTTTCACTTCTTCATACACATGCACTTCGCTGGCTGCAAAATCGGTTTTGTTGAATACTGTGAGCATTTCTTCCAACGGCACTCTTTCCTGTAAGGTTGGTGCGAACGGGTCTTTTGTTTCTACGACTGATAATATTTCTTCAACCACCGGTTGTTGTGCAACTGGTTTGGGTTCTTCTGTTTCCATACCCAATACCATCACGATCTTCTCCGGTTGTTTTTCTTCTTTTTTAACTGCTACCGGTTTTGAAAACGGATCCTTATGTTCAAAACCCGTTGCGATCAATGTAATGCCGATCTTTTTATCCAGTGTACTGTCGTAACCCATTCCCACGATCACATCCGTATTTTCTCCGGCCTGCATACGCAGGTAATTATTGATGATCTCGAGTTCATCCATCGTACACTCATGTTCGCCTTCAGCGCTGTTGATGTTGATCAGGATCCATTTGGCGCCTGTGATATCATTATCATTCAGTAACGGAGATGATAATGCTTCTTCAATAGCGCGTTGTGCCCTGTCTTCTCCTTCCAGTTCTGCTTTTCCGAGGATTGCCACTCCGCCATTTTTCATAACGGTGCATACATCGGCAAAATCTACAATGATATGCCCGCGGCTGTTGATGATATCTGTGATACATTTTGCCGCAGTGGCCAGCACATTATCTGCTTTGCCAAATGCTTCTTTCATTTTCAGGTTGCCGTATTGCATACGCAGTTTATCGTTGCTGATCACTAATAAAGTATCAACAAAAGGCTTCAACTGCATGATACCTTCTTCTGCCTGCTGGTGACGGCGCGGCCCTTCAAAACCAAATGGCGTGGTAACGATACCTACTGTAAGAATACCGAGCTCTTTACAGATCTGCGCAATGATAGGCGCTCCACCGGTTCCGGTTCCGCCACCCATGCCCACGGTAATGAAAGCCATTTTGGTATTGACCTCCAATATGCGTTTGATCTCTTCAAGGGATTCTTCTGTTGCTTTTTTACCTACTTCAGGATTGGCGCCGGCTCCGAGTCCTTGTGTAAGATGCGGGCCAAGTTGAATTTTATTCGGGATGTTGCTTTGCTCTATCGCTTTGGCATCTGTGTTACAGATGATAAAATCAACACCTTCGATATTCTGTTCAAACATGAAGTTTACTGCGTTACTTCCTCCACCCCCCACACCCAATACTTTGATGATGGAAGATTTTTGTTTGGGAAGATCGAAATGAATCATAGCTGCTTATTTAGTGATTTAACGGATTACTACCAACGAATTCTATTACAAACGATCAATAGCACTCATTTATTTTATAACATGGTCCTCTTCTTCTTTGAACAGGTCGATCAGGTTATTCTTGAACTTATCCCAGAACTTCCCTTTTCTTGCGCTTACATCAACAGATGCAGGTGCAGCAACGGTTTCAGCCACAGCAGTTGTATTCTCAACTGTTAAATTTCTTGGCACCGTTACTTTCCTGAATTTCTCCGTAAACTCTTTGTATTTGTGATCATAATCGCTGTATCCTTTTAAGATCAGGCCGATACAGGTTGAGTACATCGGTTTTTTTAACTCATCGATATGATTCGGTGCAAGATGCTCATTCGGTAAACCGATACGTGCATTCAAACCGGTTGTATACTCTGTTAACTGGATCAAATGTTTTAACTGCGAACCGCCGCCTGTTAAAATGATACCGCCATTTAACATACGGCTGTCGAGGCCAACCTGTTTCAAATGATAGGTAACAAAATCGAGTATCTCACTCATTCTGGCCTGTATGATCGCAGCGAGGTTTTTTACGCTGATCTCTTTGGCCGGCATTCCTTTCAAACCCGGGATAGTGATGTAGGCATTGGTTTTCGCTTCATCTGCCAGGGCACTTCCAAACTGAACTTTCATTGCTTCGGCCTGGCTCTTCAATACGCCTAATCCCATGCGGATATCATTCGTAATATTTTCGCCTCCGAAAGGAATTACTGCGGTGTGTTTTAAGATGCCTTCATAAAAAACGGCGAGGTCGCTTGTTCCGCCGCCGATATCCAGAATAGCCACACCGGCTTCCATATCTATATCGCTCATTACTGCACTGGCTGATGCGAGTGGTTGTAATACGAGGTCTTTTGTGGTCAACCCGCTTCTTTCAACCGAACGGTTGATATTACGGATCGCATTCCTGTCGCCGGTGATGATATGAAAATTCGCACCCACTTTTACGCCATTGTATCCAACCGGGTCTTTGATGTTCTGGATATTATCTACATGAAAATCCTGCGGTATCACATCAATGATCTGGTCGCCGGCGGGAATAAAGGTTTTGCGCTGGTTGATGATCAGTTGCTCGATCTCAGGGCGTTTGATCTCTGTATCCGGATCCTGCCGCACAATATCGCCGCGCGTTTGCAGGCTTTTGATATGATGCCCCGCGATACCAACATATACTTCGCTGATCTCGAGATCCGGATTGCTTTCATAACAATTCTCCAATGCCTGTTGTATCGCTTTGATGGTTTGATCGATATTCAAAACCTGTCCATGCTGCACGCCATTGCTGTTGGCGCGGCCAAAACCGAGTATTTCCAGTTTGCCGTATTCATTTTTCCTCCCGGCAATGGCTGCAATTTTTGTGGTTCCGATGTCGAGGCCAACAATGATTGGTGATTCATTGTGATTCATAGGTGTGTGTTTTAGTTGTTTGTGATCGTTGTGTTTCTATGCTTGGTTGTGTGTTTTGTTTTTAGTGAATGGGCAATGGTGAATGGTGAATAGTGAATGGTGAAAAAATATTGACCATTGACTATTGACTATTCACTACTGCTTACTCACTTATTTTTCTCCATCACCGCCTTTGGCTTACCTGCCGCGGGTTTCTTTTTCACTATTTTTTTACCGTTCATTTTCTTTCCATTCGTTAACGTTTTTGTACCTGTTTTATTGTTTGAAACAGGTGCGGAATTTGTTTTGATAACCGGCTTAACAATTTGTGCACTGTCTTTTACCATCCTGGCTTTCGCCGGAATATTGGCAGCAACACTGTCAGGCATGGATGCTTTTGCCAGAAGATCTTTCATCAACTCGTGCGCTTTTGCTGAATCCATCATTGCTTTTCCTGCCCCTTTTCTTATGGCTACTACCTGGTTATCATATTGCACATCCAGTTTTTCGTAGGTATTCATTCCATTCTGCAGCCATGCCTGCCGGTAAAAAGTATTAAGCCTTTTAAATTTTTTATCAAGGTCGTCGGCATTGCCCAATACAACAATATGATCGCCGATAACAGGCACCATTTCAAAACCGGCCTGTGGCGTGATATCTATTTGCGCCACCTGCGCTATCCAGAAAGAATCTGCCAGGATATAAGAGCCGATCTTTACAATATTGTTGAGCAGGATGCTATCCGGCCTGGCCAATATTTTTTTATCCGATGGAAACCCCGTGAACACCGGTACACGCGCCGATACTTTTTCACTCAATGGCAAGCGCAGCGCGCTGCTGTCTACATAAAATGAACTGCCTTCGAGGTTAAACACACGGGCAATGGGTTGACGTTCTTCGATCCTTACCTGTAATACCTGGTTATTATCCAGGAACATTTCTGCATTACGTACCCAGGGATTTTTTTCAACCCTTGTTTCCATTTCATGCAGGTTGATCGAAGCAGTTTTACTGCCTGTTACCGGGCCGCCTGCATTTAATATTTCGAGTACGTCCTTTTCATCAATAAACATCAGCCGTTCCACACCGGTGATCTCTATTTTAATATCGGTGCATTGTTTTTGATTTTTTTTCTGTACAGCCGCACCGAGTAATACGATCGCTCCGATCCCGGCAAGGATCCAGCAAGTATTGATCAATATTTTTTTCCAGTTGTACTTCCGCATGATCAGTTATTCAATAACAATTCTTTTACCGGTTGAACCAATGCATCGATATCACCGGCGCCCGCCATCACTAATAATCCGGGTTGATTATTTTTAACCCAGTCTTTCATTTCTTCTTTTCCCAAAACCATTTTTTGTTTGCCGGCCATTTTATGCAGCAACAATTCGCTTGTTACACCTTCCATTGGCAGTTCCCTTGCGGGATAAATGGGTAGTAGGATCACTTCATCGGCCATATCCAGGCTCACAGCAAACTCATCTGCCAGGTCATTCGTACGGCTGAACAGGTGTGGCTGAAAAACCAGTACAAGTTTCTCCTCTTTAAAAATGCTTTTCACTCCGCTGATCAACGCCCGCAATTCTTCGGGATGATGTGCGTAATCATCGATCAACACATGCTGTTCATTTTTTAATGCATATTCAAACCTTCTTTTCACGCCTTTAAAATCTGCCACTGCTGCTTTTATTTTTTCATCTTCGATCTTCAGATATTTGGCGGCTGTTATGGCAGCAACACAATTTTCTATATTATGCAGTCCGCCCATATGCAGCACCACCTCTTTGACGCACCAGTTTTTGTGCATCACATCAAACACATAACTGCCGTTGGTTACTTTTATATTGTCGGCAAACACATCAGCTTCGGCATTATGAAAACTATACGTGTAATGATGCGTTGCCTGTAATTCGTTGCCGCGTTCCAATCCGTATTTCGTGATCAGACAGCCGCCCGGTTTTACTTTTTGTGAGAACTGGATAAATGCATTCACCACTTCCTCCGGTGTTCCATAAATATCCAGGTGGTCAGGATCCATGGCTGTGATGACCGCGATATCGGGAACCAGTTTTAAAAAACTCCTGTCGTATTCATCCGCTTCCACTACTACTACATTTTTTTCACTGCTCCAGAAATTCGTGTTGTAGTTGGCAGCGATGCCACCCAGAAATGCATTACATCCATATCCTGAATGACGCAGCAAATGTGCGATCATGGAAGTAACCGTTGTTTTTCCATGTGTACCGCCAACACAGATATTAAAAGAACTTTCGGTGATCCATTGTAATACATCGCTTCTTTTTACAACGGTGTAATTATGTTCGCGATAATAAACCAGCTCGGCATGTTGTGCCGGAATGGCCGGTGTGTACACAACCGCATCAACATCTTTCGGAGCAATTTCAACCCGTTCTTCATAATGAATATCGATGCCGCCTGCTTCCAGTTCGCGGGTAAGTGGCGTAGATGTTTTATCATAGCCACTCACGCGAACACCTTTGGCATTGAAGTACCTTGCCAACGCACTCATGCCGATACCGCCGATACCGATAAAATATATTTTCCTTATCTCACTTAATTTGCTCACTGAATATTTTTCAAAATTTCTTTTGCGATCATTTCATCTGCATTGGTGATGGCCAATGCATGAATATTTTTCTGCAGGCTCTGTTGCAGCGATTCATTTTCTGATAATGCAATAACAGTTGGCACCAGTTGATCTTTTACATCACTATCCTTTACCATCAATGCAGCATCTTTATTTACCAGGCTCATGGCATTGGATGTCTGGTGGTCTTCCGCTGCGTGTGGAAAAGGAACAAACACGGTCGGCTTTCCCGCAACACATAATTCTGTTACTGCCATGGCGCCTGCCCTGCTGATCACAATGTCTGCAGCCGCGTAACCCATTTCCATTTCTTTGATAAAATCATTCACCCATATATTTTCTTTGCCTTCTCCCAAATGTTTAAAATCCGCTGCAGTGCTTTTGCCTGTTTGCCAGATCAGTTGCAGGCCATTTGCTGCAAACTCGTTCAGGTGCGCAGCCAATGCTTCATTGATGCTTCTGGCTCCCAGGCTTCCGCCAACTGCCAATACTGTTTTCTTTGATTCCTTCAATCCAAAAAAACCCAACGCTTCATTCCGGGTTGCCGTTGATGCCGCAATTGTTTTTCTTACAGGATTACCCGTGATCATGATCTTATTTTTTGGAAAGAATTTTTCCATGCCATCTGTTGCTACAAATATTTTTACTGCTTTCTTTCCTAATAAAATATTACTCTTACCTGCAAATGAATTACTCTCATGTATAAAACTTGCTATATTTTTTGTCTGCGCATAACGCAGAATGGGAAAAGAAGAATACCCACCAACACCAACCACAGCATCCGGTTTAAATTCATTGATGATCTTCCGTACCTGTAAAAAACTCTTTATCAGTTTAAACGGCAGTGCAAAATTTTTGATCACCGACTGTCTGTTAAACCCTGCTATATCCAATCCTTTTATCTGGTAACCGGCCTGCGGAATTTTTTCCATTTCCATTTTTCCGGTAGCACCAACGAACAATATTTTAATGTCCGGATCTTCCTGCTTCAATGCATTGGCGATGGCGATGGCGGGAAAAATATGTCCGCCGGTTCCGCCGCCGGCAATGATGATATGTTTATGAATATTATCAGCCATCTAGCTTTGAATAAAAATTTTACCACCTGTTTGCGGAGTTACTTCAGCTGTTTCTTTAACGGGTTGCGGAACGAGTGGTGTTTCAGCCCTTCCCTCCATCTGTTCCACATTTCTCGCAACACTTAAAATAATTCCGATAGCGCCGCAGGTAAACAAAAATGAGCTCCCACCCATACTTACCAACGGAAGTGTGACGCCTGTTACGGGAACTAAATTCACATTCACCGCCATGTTGGCAACTGCCTGTATCACTAATGTGAAACTCAACCCCAATGCAAGGAATGCGCCGAATGCATAAGGGCATCTTCTGAAGATCCTGATACACCGGAATAAAAAAACGAGGTAAATAAATATCATAAATGCACCGCCCAGCAAACCATATTCTTCTATGATGATGGAATAAATAAAATCATTGTATGCCTGCGGTAAAAAATTTCTTTGCCTGCTGTTGCCCGGGCCGAGACCAACCAATACACTTCCATTTGCTATTGCGATCTTTGCCTGCTGCACCTGATAGGGTGTTTCATTATCTTTTGCATACATAAAATCCTGCACACGTTTTACCCAGGTTCCAAAACGCCCAAACGATTTTACATTTTCTGCCACGCCTGCTTTTTTGGGATCCGCGTTTTGCTTTCCATTATAGGTTAACATCGCAACGGTAATAATGATCGCAACGGGTATCAATGCAACACCGATCGTTAAAAAAATATGTTTAAGGCTAATCCTCCCGATGAACATCAGCAACAAAGCAGTAGCGCCTGTTAACAATGCATTGGATAGATTCGCCGGCATAATCAACGCGCAAATGATCAGCACAGGCGTAACCACAGGAATAAATCCTTTTTTAAAATCCTTGATCACATTCTGTTTCTTGCTCAGCAACCGTGATATGTACATGAACAGGGAAAGTTTTGCCAGGTCGCTTGTTTGTATCGTCATGTTGATGATGGGCAGTTTGATCCACCTGCTTCCGTCATTGATCTTGGCGCCAAAAAATAAAGTATATAATAGCAGCGGTATCGATATCAAAAACAATATCGTAGCCACTTTTGAAAAAATTGTATAATTGATCCTGTGTAAAAAATAAATAACCAATAAGCCCAATATCGAAAACGATACCTGTTTAAAAAGATATACGCTGGTATTCCCCTTATACATTTTATACGCCAGCGAACCCGTTGCGCTATACACAACCAAAATTGAAATGAGCGATAACAGCACAACGATGCTCCATATATATTTATCGCCCCTTGTGCGTTCAGCCAGCTGGCCACGCATCCCGCCAATGGTGGGCATTTGTGAAAACAAGGTATCTCGTGGTTCGTTCATACTGTAGTTTAATTTGAAAATTATTATAATTCCTTTACTGCGTCTTTAAACTGTCTTCCCCTATCCTCGTAATTTTTGAACAGATCAAAACTGGCGCAGGCCGGGCTCAATAAAACCACATCATCTTTTGCAGCAAGTTTAAACGATGCATTCACTGCTTTTTTTGCTGAATCGGTTTCAACAATTACGGGTACGATATCTTTAAAAGCCTCTATGATCTTTTTATTATCGAGCCCCATACATACGATCGCTTTTACTTTTTCTTTTACCAGGTCGGCGATCAAACTGTAATCATTACCCTTATCGGTGCCTCCCAAAACCAACACCGTCGGCTTATTCATACTTTCCAAAGCAAACCAGGTACTGTTTACATTGGTTGCTTTACTGTCATTGATAAACTCAACACCCCGTACCATGGCCACGAATTCCATCCGGTGTTCCAGGCTGTGAAAATTTTTCACTGCCTCACGGATTTTTTCTTTGCGGATGCCGAGCGTAGCGGCTGCGATTCCTGCTGCCATAGTGTTGTAGTTGTTGTGTTTACCTTTCAGAGCAAAGTCATAGATACTCATGCTTACTCTTTCTTCCTGGATTCTCAGCATCATCTGGTCGCCTTTGATGTAGCCGCCTTTTTTTACTTCGTGTTTCATAGAGAATGGTAATGGGTTAGTATGAATGGTTAGTAATGGGATTCTTTTTGTGATGACTTCATCATCATCGCAATAGATGAAATAATCTTTGTTGGTTTGATTAGCGATAACTCTGAACTTACTGTTTACATAATTCTCAAATTTGTACTCGTACCTGTCAAGATGATCTTCAGTAATATTCAGCAGCACCGCTATGTCTGCACGGAAATCTTTGATATCATCCAATTGAAAAGAACTGATCTCTACTACATACAATTCTTTCGGGGCCGTTGCCACCTGTTTGGCAAATGAGATCCCGATATTGCCCACCATCGCACAATTCAATCCCGCCGTTTCACAAATATGATAGGTCAGTGCAGTGGTCGTACTCTTGCCATTGCTTCCCGTGATCGCAACAATTTTACTGTTGCCTTTAAAACGGTACGCGAGTTCTATCTCACTGATCACCGGTATTTGCTTTTTCCTGATCTCTTTCACCATTTCATTCTTCTCAGGAATACCCGGACTCTTCATCACTTCATCGGCAGACAATATTTTTTCAATCGTATGTTGTCCTTCTTCAAATTCAATTCCGTTATCAAAGAGCTCCTGTTTGTAATTCGCTTTAATGGATCCGCCATCACTAACAAACACTTCATATCCTTCTTTTTTTCCCAGCAAAGCCGCACCCACGCCACTTTCACCGGCACCCAGTATAACTAATCTGTGTTTCATTTTTTGTTTCGGCTTTTTTTCTTTACGCATCAACTGTTGCGTCGCACTCTTGTGCTTTAGTTCCTTAAGCAGCTTTTCGTGAGTCGTCAATCGTCAGTCGTGAGTAAATTGCGTCCCTATTATCATTCTATTCACTATTCACTATTCACTATTCACTATTCACTATTCACGCCTCACCACTCACGCCTCACGCCTCACGATTCACGATTCACGATTCACGCCTCCAGTTTCTAATTTATCTTCAACGTCACAATCGTCATCACCACACAAATAATTGTAAGGATCCAGAACCGCAGCACTATTTTATTTTCATGAAACCCCTTCTTCTGGTAATGATGATGCAGCGGGCTCATTAAAAAAACCCGTTTGCCTTCGCCATATTTTTTCTTTGTATACTTGAAATAACTCACCTGTATGATCACGCTCAACGTTTCAATAAAGAACACGGCGCATAATATCACCACCAGTAATTCCTTACGAACAATAATGGCCAGTGAAGCAATAATGCCGCCTAATGCAAGGCTGCCCGTATCGCCCATAAATACCTGTGCGGGAAAAGCGTTGTACCATAAAAATCCAATACATGCACCCACCAGTGCGCCCACAAAAATGGATAGCTCGCCAAGGTTAGGGATGTACATGATATCGAGATAATCGGCAAGCACATAGTTGCCGCTCACATACACAAACACGCCGATACCCGCGCCAATAATAGCACTCACGCCGGCGGCCAATCCATCCAAACCATCTGTAAGGTTAGCGCCATTCGATACCGCCGTAATAATAAATGTGACGATGAGTATATAAACGATCCATGTATATTTTTCCGCACCCGGCCCGATCCAGCTTATTAACCTCGAGTAATTAAACTGGTGCGTTTTAACAAAAGGGATCGTTGTGATCGGTGTCTTTACTTTTACGAATCGTTTTTCAATTCCATTTAGTTTCCGTACAACCACATCAGAATCTTTCGCAAGCCTTTCGCCTTTTTGCAACTGTTCATGCGGTGTGGTGATCACTTCTCTCTCAACGGTTACCGCATTGCTGAAATAAAGTGTCACACCAACGATAATCCCCAATCCAATCTGCCCGATTATTTTTGACACGCCAGCCAATCCATCGCTGTCTTTCTTTTTATATGTTTCGCCTTTGTCTTTTGCTGCCTGTCTTGCACGTATTTTAAACAGGTCGTCAAGAAACCCTATCACACCCAGCCAAACCGTGCACAGCACCATCAAACGGATATATACTTTATCGAGATTGGCAAACAATAATGTTGGTATCAGAATACTCAGCAGTATGATGATGCCGCCCATAGTTGGCGTTCCTTTTTTCTGCACCTGTCCTTCCAAACCAAGGTCACGAACGCTTTCACCGATCTGTTTTTTCTTCAGAAACAAAATAATACGCTTCCCATACACCGTTGCAATCACCAACGATAATATCACCGACATCGCAATCCGGAACGTCAGGTACTGGAACAATCCCGCACCAGGTATATGAAACTCCTTGTTTAGCCAGTTAAATAAATAGTATAGCATAGTAAAAGTTGTTAGTTGTTAGTTGCCAGATGACAGGTAATTTTTTCTCCTGTCATCTGGCAACTGTCATCTTTCATCTATTTCCCCAACAGTTCAAACATTTCTCTCAATACTTCTTTGTCATCAAAAACATTTTTCACACCATTGATATCCTGGTATTTTTCATGTCCTTTTCCTGCCACTAGAATGATATCCTCCCTGTTTGCAAAACTTACCGCAGTTTTAATGGCTTCTCTTCTGTCAACGATGGATATATATTTTCGTTTGGCAGCGCTGCTCAAGCCGGTTTCCATATCTTTTAAGATCTGTGCAGGGTCTTCTGTTCTCGGGTTATCGCTGGTAAGAATTACTTTGTCGCTCAGGTCGCATGCGGTCTGCGCCATAATGGGGCGTTTGGTTTTATCCCTGTCGCCGCCGCAACCCACTACTGTAATGATCTGTTCATGGCCTTTGCGTAATTTTTTGATCGTCATCAAAACATTTTCCAATGCATCCGGTGTATGCGCATAATCAACAATACCAATGATCAGGCCGCTGCTGATGCTGTAATCAAACCTTCCTTCTGCTCCGGTTAATAAACTCAATGCGGTTAAAACCGTTTCACTGTCTTCACCCAAACAAACCGCTGCACCATATACAGCCATCAGATTATACGCATTGAACTCACCTATCAAACGGAAATGCACTTCTTTATCATTTACTGTCATGACCAAACCTGTCAATGCATTCTCTAATATTTTCCCTTTGAATGCAGCAACCGTTTTTAAACTGTAGAAATATTTTTTAGCATGTGTATTCTGCAACATCACTTCTCCACGTTTATCATCCGCATTGGAAATAGCAAATGCAGAAGCAGGTAACTGATCAAAGAATGTTTTCTTTACACGTATGTATTCATCAAATGTTTTATGGTAATCCAGATGGTCATGCGTGATATTGCTGAACAACCCGCCCGTAAAATGCAAACCCGTAATGCGGTGCTGATGAATAGCATGGCTGCTGCATTCCATGAACACATGTGTACAGCCTTCATCAGCCATATGTTTCAGCAAAGCATTTAAATTAACAGCATCAGGCGTAGTATGTGTGGCAGGAATAACTGTATCGGCAATTTGATTTTGTACAGTACTGATCAAACCGCATTTATAACCAAGTTGTGTAAACAGTTTGAAAAGAACGGTCGCAATAGTTGTCTTCCCGTTTGTTCCGGTTACACCTACTAATTTTATTTTTTCAGAAGGGCTCCCATAAAACTGGTGGGCCATATAAGCAACTGCTTCCTGCGAGTTGTTTACCAATAAATACGTAACATTATCAGCAGTAACCGCCGGCATCGTTTCACACACAACAGCAACGGCGCCAAGTGTAACAGCTTTCTCAATAAATGCATGTCCGTCAGATTGTACGCCGCGTATGGCAACGAATACATCACCCGTCATTACTTTGCGCGAATCGATCTGTATACCCGCTACATCAATAGCAGTGCTGCCCTGCACCTGTTTAAGATGAACCTTATATAATATGTCCTGTAATTTTGCCATCATCTTCTGATAAAACGATAACCGTTATTTGTATTTAATTAATCCAATTCAATATTGAGCAATTGTCCTCTTACTATCGGCTGCCCTGCTCCGATAGATTGCACAGATACTTTTCCTTTGCCCTTTACATTTATTTTCAATCCCATATTCTCGCACAGATACACCACATCTTTCAATCCCATTCCTTTTAATTCAGGCATCGTATTCATTACAGCGCTGATCGGTTTCTTTGTCAGTACAACAGATGCATCTTTACCGTTCATATTGATCCACTCATCGGTCCGTAACGTTGAATCAGCATAAGGGATCTTTAAACTTGTGCCGATAAATGCCATTTCTTTTTTCATTCCACCATAACTGAAAAAACTACTGTCTGCTTTTTTAACTTGTACCGTTATATTATTTGATTGACGTAAATAAGTGCTGTACAATCTATCTGCGATC
>Ga0206949_1060_pt1 | contig 41232 bp, 30 predicted proteins | sample Alteio_BWOrgHeat_40_FD_153240 | JGI IMG/M metagenome (GOLD analysis project Ga0206949, IMG submission 153240) | Enriched cells from forest soil in Barre Woods Harvard Forest LTER site, Petersham, Massachusetts, United States -... | ecosystem: Environmental > Terrestrial > Soil > Temperate forest >...
CGTAGATGGGGTACCCTACAGTTCTGCATCCATGAGCAGTACATTTTTAGCTGGAGGCATATTGGGTCAACCCTACTCGTTAGTCAGCAACGGTACAGGCAATCCCGTGGGCAATGCAGGTTTTGGTTCGAATGGTGGAGGAGGAATGAGCCCGTTTAATAGTCTCAACCCTTCCGATATTGAAAGTGTAGAAGTTTTGAAGGATGCTGATGCGACTGCGATCTATGGCTCCAGGGGGGCGAACGGAGTTATTTTAATTACTACAACGAAAGGAAGGGCTGGGGCCACCCGGCTTGATATGAATGTCTTTACAGGTGGATCACAGGTGACCAGGGAGATACATATGTTAAATACTCAGCAATACCTGGGAATGATGCACGAGTCATACAAAAATGATGGGCTGGCATTTCCATCTATTGCTCAGACACCTACAGATTTTCATTATGATGTCAACGGCGTATGGGATACGACCCGCTATACTGATTGGCAGAAGGTGCTGATAGGAAATACTGCCAATTTTACTAATGTTCAGGGAAACCTGTCCGGCGGTAATGCCAATACACAATTTATTCTTGGCACAGGCTACAGTAACCAGGGTACCGTGTTTCCGGGAAAATATTCAGATCAAAAGGCTTCAGTGCATGTCAACCTTACTCATGCATCTGCAAATCAGAGATTTCATGCTCAATTTACTACCAACTATGTATATGATAACAGCGATCTGCCCTCTATAGATTATACAGGCAATCTTGCATTGGCGCCCGATGCACCTGCTATATATAACAGTGATGGAAGTTTAAACTGGCAGGTCCTGAACGGTACTGCTACCTGGAACAACCCATTATCATATATAACTATACGGGCAAAAGCCATTACCACCAACCTGATTGGTAATTTAGTATTAGACTATCAATTGCTAAGAGGATTATCACTGAAAAGCAGTTTTGGATATAACCAGATGCAAATGGAGCAAACCATTCTTCACCCGGCAGTTGCGATCGCTCCTCCTAATGACAATAACCCCACTCAAAGGAGCAATAATTTTGCCACTACGGAAGCGAAGTCCTGGATCATTGAACCGCAATTAAATTACAAGGTGAAAATTGGTAAAGGACAATTGATTGTACTAGTCGGTGCTACTTTCCAGGAACGTACAACAAATTCCATCGCTCAACAGGCGAGCGGCTTTTCCAGCGATGCACTGATTCCAAACCCTGCCGCAGCAGGTACTTTGAAGTTATTGGGAACAGCCTATACTTTGTATCATTATGATGCCATTTTTAGCCGACTGAATTTCAATTGGGAGGAAAAATATCTTCTTAACGTAACAGCCAGGCGTGATGGAAGCAGCCGCTTTGGGCCAGGAAAGCAATACGGCAATTTCGGAGCGATAGGAGCCGGATGGATCTTTTCCAAGGAAAGCTTTTTCAAGGATCATTTGCCTTTCATAAGCTTCGGAAAATTGAGAGCCAGTTACGGTACCACCGGCAATGATCAAATTACCGATTACCAATATTTAAGTTCATATTCTACTATCTCCTCCACTTACCAGGGAATTACAGGTCTATTACCTGCAAGAATACCGAATCCTTATTATGCATGGGAGAGTGTAAGTAAATTTGAAGCCGGCCTGGAAGTGGGAATTATCAAGGACAGGGTACTTATTTCAGCAAGTTATTACAGGAATCGAACTAGTAATCAATTGATCGCAAATAATTTGCCAAACCTGGCCGGTCGCGGGGCTGTACAAGCTAATTTTCCTGCCACCGTTCAAAATACTGGTGAAGAATTTACTTTGAATACAATCAATATTAAGAACCGTAATTTTAGCTGGACCAGCACCATAAATCTGACAATACCACAAAACAAGCTGGTGGCTTTCCCCAACATAGAAATCTCAGCCTATTCCAATCTTACTGTAGGGCAGCCCCTAACAACGCAGCAACTATTTTACTCTACTGGCGTAGACCCTCAAACCGGTGTTTACAAATTTAACACAAAGAATTCAAGTGGAATTCCTGACTATCCAACGGACCTAGTATATCTTAAAAATATTGCACAAAATTGGTATGCAGGTTTTCAGAATACATTCACCTACAAGCAAATTCAATTGGATGTATCGTTCCAGTTTACTAAACAGGACAAATTCAATTATATGGAATCCTTTTCAAATCCGGGTGTTGGGGGAAATGAGCCCACGGCAGTATTGGAACACTGGCAAAACCCAGGGAACATATCTAATGTCGGAAAATATTCTACTGATCCCGGTTCATTAGCATCGCAGGCCTACCAAGCATTGGCAGGATCTCCTGGCAGTAACCTTTCCGTATCCGATGCCTCTTTTATACGGTTAAAGAATTTGGCTATTTCTTACCAACTGCCATTGCAATGGCAAAAAAGAGCTCATTTACAGGGAGCGAGGATATACCTGCAATGTCAGAATCTTTTTACCATCACTAAATATACTGTTTTAGATCCCGAGACAGCAGGGTTGAGTCTACCTCCTTTAAGAACCATAACAGGTGGAATTCAAATCTCATTATAGAACTAACTATTTAAATATAAATATTATGTATTCCCATAAAATTATGAAAAAAGCAAGTTGCTTACTAATACTGTTCCTAATTTCTATTATCGGTTGCAAAAAATTTGTCGAGATAGATCCGCCCATTACAGAGTTAGTGACAGCTAGTGTATTTAATAATGCCAGTTCCGCGACATCAGCCCAAACTGTCATTTATTCCAAAATGAGCAGTAATAATGAATCGTACAACCTGGAGCAGAACACCGGACTTCTGGCAGATGAGTTGGCGAACTATTCGGGAAGTAGTCTCAATCTTGCTTTTTATCATAACGCCATGACTGCAGCATTAGGTCCTGGGCCATGGACAAATGCATACGGGTATATCTATGATTGCAATGCCATTCTGGAAGCACTCCAAAATAATACTGCGATAAAACCCGTTATTACACAGCAACTAACAGGGGAGTCCAAATTCCTCCGGGCATTCTGGTATTTTTATCTTGCCAATATATATGGAGATGTGCCGCTTTTGACAAGCACAGATTATAAAATAAATGCAACGATTTCCCGCACTCCGCGTGCCCAGGTTTACCAGCAAATTATTACAGATCTCACCGATGCAAAAAACTCCTTGAGTGCTAATTATGTAGATGCAACCGATACTATAGCAACCATAGATAGGGTAAGGCCAAATAAATTTGCTGCAGCCGCACTGCTGGCAAGGACATACTTATATCTTGGGAAATATGATAGTGCGGAGGCACACGCTACTTCGGTCATCAACAACTCATTATACAGCCTTCCCAGTTTAGATAATGCTTTCCTGAAAAATAGTTCGGAAGCTATCTGGCAATTGATGATCCCTTTACCTTCTTCTACTAATGCAACTCCTGATGGAAATAAATTTATTTTAATTTCAGCTTCCAACAACGTAGGTATAAGTTCATTCCTACTTAACAGCTTTGAGGCCAATGACCTTCGCTATACTAAATGGATCGGGAAATATCCAACAACCCCTAACCCTGCTACTACTTATTATTATACTAATAAATATAAAGTGAGGTCGCAAACGACAGCCCCGACAGAATATACGATGGTCCTTCGTCTTGCCGAGCAATATCTAATCAGAGCTGAAGCCAGGGCCATGCAGAATGAAACAGCCGGCGCCATCGCCGACCTGAATGCCATCCGCAGCCGGGCAGGACTTCCCAATTATGCCGGTGCTACCGATAAAGCGTCTTTACTAACAGCCATATTGCATGAAAGACAGGTTGAACTTTTTACCGAATGGGGGCATCGTTGGTTTGACCTGATCCGGACAAATAGTGTTGATTCTGTTATGGGTCGAGTTGCTCCTTTAAAAGGTGGAACGTGGTCCTTAGACGGACATCAAAAACTATACCCGATATATTACTATGAAATATTAAGTGACCCTAATCTTACCCAAACTCCGGGTTATTAAAACCTTATTGCTATCTCATGGGCGAATCTGGAAGATTCGCCCATGAGATAGCTAACTCTTTTATAAATGTAATGTGCGCACAAGAAATTTATTGCACAGCCTGTTATTGCCTGTTGTCCTGTCAATGTATTTATCTTCCTTTGGGCAGAGTTTGCCACTCAAAGCAACTCATTCAATCTCCTTAGAAACAACAGAAGGGTCTTATATGGATGTTGACCTTTCGCCTGACGGCAAAGAGATCGTTTTTACGGTGTTGGGAGAGATCTTTCAAATGCCGGCAGGAGGAGGAACCCCGGTGCAGATTACACGCGGGTTAGCTATAAATTCCCACCCGGTGTGGTCACCGGATGGCAAAGAGATAGCTTATTTGAGCGACATATCCGGTGGTATGAGAGTTAACGTGATGCATCGGGACGGCACAGGTCAACGAATACTCGATGCCAGTGGCTCGCAGATACAACGTTACTATGATATAAAACCTGCTCCTATACCAGTATGGCTGACTGATGAAACAGGCTTGGTTATAAAGGATCACCTGATAAGTTTAACGAGTGGCATTAACGTCTTACCAAAAGACGTGAGAAACATTTTCGACATTTCCCGAGATGGACGCATGTATTATCAAGAGGACCACGTTACTACTAATTTTATTAAATGCTATGATCGTTTGACCGGCGAGACCAGAAAATTTTCTGACCTCCCTGCACATGCTTATCATCCACGGATATCCCCCGACGGGAAATGGCTCATTTATATTAAGTATATTAAGAACCCATCGGTCAAAAACAGCCTCGTCGCCAGGAACCTTTCAACTGGAAATGAAAAGATATTGGTTGATCAATTAGAACCTGATTCTCGCACTATTAAAGAGCATTACGCCTTTTCTTCTGACTCGAAATATCTATTGATCGGCTATAATGGCAAGATCCATAAGCTTATTTTGGAAACCGGAAATGACAGCATTATACCTTTCAAAGCGTTGTTGAATATTGATTGCGCCAACTTCAATTATCATACTTACAAAGTATCGCTTGATCCACTAAAAGTCCGTTATACCCGCTCGGCCAATGAAAGTCCTGACGGTAAAAAAATAGTTTTTTCTGCTCTAAATAAAGTTTATATCATGGATTTGCCAAATGGCAAACCACGACTGCTGGTGAATCAGCCTTTTGATCAGTTGCAGCCGGCGTTTTCGCCGGACGGCAAAAGGATCGCTTATGTGACTAAATGCGATACTATCGGAGGCGCTGTATGGCAAATTCAAACATCGGGGGATAATCCTGAACAGTTGACTACTGATCAAAGTGCAGCAATCTATATAAATCCCACCTGGTCACCAGATGGAAACCAGCTCGCTTTTTTAAGGGATTCCATTCATATATCTGAAGCAGCAGGTATATCAGAATTCCAAACTCCTGTGGGGAGTTTGGAATTGCTGGATATCCAGAGCAGGACTATAAGCAAAGTCGCAGACAGCGTTCCGATGACTAATAGCCTTTCATTTTCCGCCGACGATAAACAAATGATCTATATACCTGCCCGAGACGAATTGCTACAGAATGGCAATGGGGAGGCAACACAACAAGTGAGTTTAGCTTCGGTTAACGTTCAAGACAAAAGCAAACATGTCTTCGCAATTCGCCCCAAAAAGGCGGCTGACCCCTTAATTGACCCAGATGAAATTAGTGGCTTCTGGCAGATATCCCTATCGCCGGATAGAAGATATATTGTTTATGAGATAAACGAAGATCTATACTTATCCCCGGTGACTTTGCCTGCCGATACGATTCTGATCAATTCAATCAAAGGTGTTCAACCTATTATACGCTTCGCCGTAGGCGGCCTTGACCCTAAATGGAACCTGGACGGCAGCCTGCTCAGTTGGTCCTATGCGAATAAATTCTATCGGATCAACCCGGATGAGATAATCCGGTCTGCGATGACGCAAAAAGATACAGCAAGGGATAACAAGGATGAGCAGCTTATCAAGGTCCATATTCAGCCGGAGATTGTACAGATCGACCTTGAAGCGCCACGAGCCTATGCTAAAGGAACGATTGCGTTAACCAATATCAGAATTATCTCTATGAAAGGGGATGAAGTGATCGAAAAGGGAACCGTGATCATTGGTGAAGGGCGGTTCCAGGCTGTAGGAGAAACCTCAAAATTAAAAATTCCTAAGGGCACAAAGGTAATTGATCTAAGGGGTGAGACCATTATACCGGGCATCATTGATATTCATGATCACGTTAATACACGCGAGGTACTAACTGGTCAGCAATATTGGCAGTACCTGTCTAACCTTGCGTATGGTGTAACCACTGCTCGTGATCCTTCCTCCAACTTTGATTCGTTCGGGGACGCAGAATGCATAGAAACCGGGCAGATGACTGGGCCTCGCCTATTTACAGTTGGCGTAGCTGTCAACTTTAAACTCAGAAGCTATGAAGAAGCACTTGCAACGGTTCAAAAACGGGCCGAACTCGGTGCCACTTATATTAAACAATATCAGCAGGAAACAAGACAACAAAGGCACTGGCTAGCTGAGGCCTCGCAGCATTATGGCCTTAATATGACCAATGAAGGCGGTTTTGATTTCTCCGAAGACATAGCCATGATCAAAGACGGCTCGACGGGTATAGAACATACACCTATCTGGGGCGATGCATATGAAGATATTGTCAAACTATGGTCACTATCTGGCACCTGGCATACGCCTACTTTGGCTGTTGCCAGGATAAACGGAAGGACGGGTGGCGGTTTAGATTATTACCGGTACCAGTTTAAGCTGCATCCTGATTACAAGGTATTTCGATTCAAACCCGAGAGCGAATACCAAATGTTCAGTCATTCACCTGCTCCCCGAGATACTGTTCCTGCGAATTTCTTATATACTTCCTCGGTTGCAGCGCGGATCTTTCATGCCGGCGACCATGTCGCACTGGGTGGTCATGGTAATAATCCTGGCATTGGTTCTCATTGGGAACTTTGGGCACTGCAGATCGGAGGATTAACGAACATGGAAGCTTTACGGGAGGCCACTATTGAAGGAGCCAAAGCTCTTGGTATGCAGCAGGATCTTGGCTCGATCGAGCCAGGTAAACTCGCCGATCTAATCATTCTGGATAAAAATCCACTAGAGGATATTCATAATTCAAACTCGATCCGCTATGTAATGAAGAATGGGATCATGTATGATGGAAACACATTGGATGAGATATGGCCGGAAAAAAAGAAACTGCCTGAATGGAGATTTAAGGGATCGAAATCCCCAGATATTGATAAGATAATAAACGCTTCAAATAAGCCTCAATTAAAATAATACAGATGATCAAGAATAAAATTAAAATTGGAAGGATTTTTTTTATGATGGTGTGGCTAATCATTTCAACTAAATCGGTATTGCATTCCCAGGATTCTACTTTATTCAGGGAGTACCAATCTATTCAAAATAATTATGAAAATATGCCTCTGTTGTTAGATAAAGCCTTAAAGGCAGGTGATAAAGAGCTAGCCAAAACTATCATTGGAGATTACCTGCACAACTACCTCGACAAACTCAGTCTTGATGAATTTGCAACAAAAGAGCATATCGAATTTTTAGGAAAATTCGCAGGAGATATAGTTAGCTCGATGGATCAGGTCTTTCAATGGTTTTATAAGCACGGAGATAAAATAGATTCCGTAATGCACAATGATGACTGTGCTAAGCATATACTGGTCAATTTTATTATTCGCAAAGAGGAGATCATTCCAAAAGTTAAAGCGGCAGAGCAAAACGGTAGCGAGCCCGACTGGGCACAGATCAGCCGAACGATTCAAAATAAGTATGGGAAAAATTATATAAACTACAATATGGTATCGAGCAAAATGAATTGGTACTTTAATAAAAAGAACTACCCCCAGTATGTGCACAACCTTACGGCACTGATGGGACTTAGCGATGTACAAAAATCAGATAATTGGCAATCACTGAATCAAGCAGCCTGGAGTCTATTTATGTACAGCCAGCAAAAGGATGAACTCGAGAAAGCGCTTACCTGGATCGAGAGGGCATTGCAAATCAAACCTGAAGACTATAGGTTGATAGATACGAAAGCCAACTTGTTGTATAAGCTTGGAAAAAAAGAAGAAGCAATAACCTTCGAACAAAAAGCCGCATCTATGTCAAAGGAGAAAGGAATCCAGGCGACTCTGGCAAAGATGCAAAAGGATGAACAGACCTGGGAAAATTATTGACCTTGAATAGTTTTACTGTCACCCCTTATCTGCAACTTTTAAAACGTCTTTATTATTATATTTTAATAAAGAATAAAATGAAAAAACTATTCACAACGGCGCTCTATTTATTATTTGCGTTTGCCATTCATGCGCAGATAAAAGTCGCCTGCATCGGCAATAGTATTACCGTCGCAGGTTACCCGCAGATACTTGGTGATATCCTTGGCAGTAAATGGGAAGTAAAGAATTTCGGAGTCGGCGGAACAACCATGCTTCGCAATGGTGATAATCCTTATAATAAAACAGTAACCTATGCACAGGCAAAGGAATTCAATCCTGCTGTAGTGGTTATTAAATTAGGAACCAACGATTCCAAACAACAGAACTGGAAGTATAAAAACGAATACACAGCCGATTACAATAAAATGATCAGTGAGTTGAGAGCATTACCATCGCATCCGTTCATTATCGTTTGTTACCCCGTGCCTGCATATAGTCATGGCTGGGGCATTAATGACAGCGTGTTGCGTAATGAAACCATACCGATGATAGATGAAGTTGCCAAAACAAACGGAGTCAGGAAGATTGATCTGTATAAAGCACTAAGCCATCATAAAGAATGGTTCCCCGACGGCATTCATCCTGGTAAAGAAGGATCAACAGAAATTGCAAGGGTGATTGCGAAGAAGTTAAAGAAGTGGAAGAGAAAAATTGAGAAAAGGTGAACGTACTAAACATCTGCATATACATGTAAAGCATGAAACTTTATCTGCCATTATCCGAATAGTTTTTACTGCTACCCCTTATACACAACTTTTATAGCGTCTTTAATAATCATGGGGTGTTTAATCACCAGGGGATCCTATTTTCTTTTTTAATTGTTAACCTACGCTGCTTAAAAGTTATTCATGAAGGCAAAAAAAATACTGTTCCTCATAAGTATGTGTTTTCTCTTTACCACTATTATACTACCTGCACAAAGCCGTGTAACGGATCTTGCCTGCGAACATTTGACAGATCCTTTAGGTATTGATGCTTCATATCCCCGCCTTTCATGGAAAATGAATAAAGAAAAAAAAGGCGCAAGGCAAATAGCCTGGCAGATTTTTGTTGACAGTGATTCAATGAAAATAGTCAAAGGAGCTGCCACTACCTGGAACACCGGTAAGACCAGCAGTGATAAGCAATTGATTGTATATGCAGGAAGATCCCTTCAACCATTTACTAAATATTACTGGGCAGTTAAAGTTTGGGATGAAGAAGGCAAAGCGATTATATCTAAGGTATCAACTTTTGAAACCGGTATGATGCAAATGAAAAACTGGAAAGGACAATGGATCAAAGACAGCCGCTATGTGAACCTGAAGCCTGCACCCTTATTCAGAAAAGCGTTCAGCATAGATAAAAAAATAGTATCCGCCAGGGCATATATTGCTGTTGCGGGTTTATATGAATTATATATTAACGGGAATCGAATCGGCAATCATTTTCTTGACCCGATGTTTACGCGCTTTGACCGGCGGACACTTTATGTGACCTATGATGTGACCAATGAATTAAAGACGGGGAATAATGCAGTTGGTGTGCTGTTGGGCAATGGCTGGTATAATCATCAATCTGAATCGGAATGGTTCATTGATAAGGCGCCATGGAGAAGCAGGCCGATATTCTGCCTCGATATCAGGATCAGTTTCAGCGATGGTTCGATACAGACTATTTCAACAGGCGATGGTTGGAAAACAACACCGGGCCCGCTGCTGTTCAATAGTATTTACAGCGGAGAACAATATGATGCAAGAAAAGAGGAGCCACATTGGAACGAGCCCGCATTTGATGATAAGAAATGGTCGACCGTGGCCTACAGGGGGGCGCCCTCACAACAAATCGTTGCACAGTCAATGAACCCGATTACCGGTGCTGAAAAAATTTTGCCCGTCTCCATGAATAAAATCAATGATACGGATTATGTGTTTGATTTGGGAAGGAATATTGCAGGGATCAGCGTATTGAAAATTAATGGTGCAGCAGGAACTGTTATTAAAGCAAAGCACGGGGAGCGACTTTATTCCAACGGGAAAGTGGATGTTTCCAATATCGATATTTTTTTTACTCCTGCAGATTCAACCGACCTGTTTGCAACAGATACTTATATCCTGAAAGGAGATGGAAACAATGAAACGGTTCAGGCAAGGTTCGCTTATTATGGCTTTCAATATGTAGAGGTTACCAGCAGTAAACCTATCAACCTTACAAAGGAAAGCCTTACCGGAATTTTTATGCATAGTGATGTACCCAAAACGGGTGGCCTCAATTCTTCCAACCCCACGCTCAATAAACTATGGGCGGCCGCCAATAATTCTTATCTGTCTAATCTCATGGGTTACCCGACTGATTGCCCGCAAAGAGAAAAGAACGGCTGGACGGGAGATGTGCATCTTGCTGTTGAAACGGGCCTCTATAATTTTGATGGCATTACGGTTTACGAAAAATGGCTGGCTGACCTGCGTGATGAGCAAAATCCAAACGGGATGCTTCCCGGGATCGTTCCTTCACCAGGCTGGGGGTATGTAAATTATAATAATCCCGACTGGATCAGTGTACTGGCGATTCTTCCCTGGAATATTTACCTCTTTGATGGTGACAGCAAACCGCTGTTGGATTGCTATGCAGCTATCAAACGGTATGTGGATCATGTAGATGAAACCTATCCATCGGGTTTGGTCCCGGTTGGCTTAGGTGACAGGGAAGCTATTCATTCTAAAGCAGCCGTGGAACTGACATCTACTGTTTATTTCTATGAAGATGCGCTCATACTGGCCAATGCAGCAAAGCTATTTAAACAACAGGCGGATTATGAAAAGTACAGCGCACTTGCGGTCAAAATAAAATCTGCCTTCAATCAAAAATTTTATCACAAAAACATTTGGTCGTATGGAAGCGGTTATCAAACGGAATTAAGTGCAGCACTTTATTGGGGGCTGGTTCCCGATGAAGATAAAGCAAGGGTTGCTGCGACACTCGCCGAAAGTGTCAGTAAAGATAGTGTTCACCTGGATATAGGTGTACTCGGAAATAAAACAATTTTAAATGCTTTGAGTGAAAACGGTTATGCAGAACTAGCCTATCAGTTAATATCAAAAGAAACCTATCCATCATGGGGTTACTGGATGGTTAAGGGCATGACCACTTTGCCCGAGAACTGGAACATGCAATCTTCCATGAACCATATTTTTTTAGGCGAGATCAGTGCATGGATGTATAAGGCACTTGGCGGAATCAAGCCTGATCCTGCTTTCCCGGGGTTTAAAAATATTTTGCTGCATCCCTATTTCGTAAGCGGGCTGGATCATTTCAGTGCAGAACATGAAAGCCCTTATGGAACCATTCACTCTTCCTGGAAAAGAGAAGGAGATAAAATTATGTACACAGTTACTGTTCCTGCTAACGCAACGGCAACAATTACACTTGACATAAAAAATAATCAAAGTTTGTATAAGGATGGAACCAGGCAAACTGTAAGAAATGAAACCTATCACTCAACTATCATGTCAGGAACTTATCAATTTGAAATAAAGTAAGGAATATGATAAGTGAAGAACTGAATGATTTACATGAAGAGCAATTAAAAGAACTGCTGCTAAAAGTTGTTTTGGCTCATCCTGAAACGAAACAAACTATTGCCCGGGAGTTGAAGAAGGATATTCAAAAAGAAAAGTGGCTGGAGCTGCATAACTGGATGGAGACAGAATAAGCCTTCGCTTAAGACAATGCCCCGCTAAATTTTGCCGGCCACCCCTTACCAGCTTCTTTGTTCGCGTCTTTATGGTTGAGAGAACAACATTCTCAAATCAAATACTCAAATATCATGAAAATTACCATTGCTATTTTTTGTTGCCTGTTAGCAGGGACTGCGTTATCACAAAGTAATAATGCACAGAATAAAAAAACACTTGACAGCCTGGATAAAATTGTTATAGCAGAGATCATCACACCTGCGGAGGCGGCTGCAAAAGATAACGGGCAGGATCCGAATTGGGCCGACCTGACAAAAAAAATTACAGATAAATATTCTGCTGTGCAGGCTGACCGCGTGGTGACCAAGGCGCAGATCTATTTATATTATGGCAGGAACTGGCCACTGTTCTCTACCGCCATTGTTCATTACACAGAAAAGTTTGAAGACAAGGATGATCTCAAATTAATGAACACAAATGCAAAATTTATTTTACAGCGCAGCAACAGCGCAGAAGAATTGCGGATCGCTTCCGGCTGGATCAAACATGCAGTGGATAAAGAGCCGGCAAATACAGCTTACCAGGAAACCTATAACGCAATACAGGAAAAATTAAAGACATTATAGATCATGTGTAAAAAGATTGTTCTTGTTTTTTTCTTATGGTGTTTTCTGCTGCCCGTCTTTTCGCAGGATATATATACTGTCAGCACAAAAAATATAAAAGCAAAAATCCCCTCAACTTTATGGGGGCTTTTTTTTGAAGATATCAACCGCGGTGCAGACGGTGGCCTGTACGGCGAGATGGTGGAGAACCGGAGTTTTGATTTCCCCAAACCCATGACCGCATGGGATGAATGGCCGTCGCAGCGTTTGCGTGACGGCATTTTTGTGGTGACCAATCAAATTACATCGAATGATGTGAACCCAAAATATTTATCAGTTAACCTGCAGCCGACAGATACGGTTGGGTTGATCAATACTGGATTTGATGAGGGCATGGCGTTTACAAAAGACCTGCCTTACTCTTTGACTTTGCGATACAGGCAAACAATGCCTGGTGTTCACATTCGTGCCATCTTATTAAACGCGATGAACAGATCGCTTGCCGAAGTATCTATAACACCATCGAACAAAAATGGCTGGCAGGAACAACAGATCCATCTTGTTTCCAAGGATAATGCTGCAAAAGGAAAACTGCTGATCATTTTTGAAGGCGCAGGAAGGATGGATGTGGACCGCATTTCTTTGTTTCCAACTGATACATGGAAGAACAGGCCTGGCGGACTCCGCCGCGATCTTGTGCAAAAATTATATGAGCTCCATCCTGGTTTCCTTCGTTTCCCGGGCGGCTGTATTGTGGAAGGAAACACATTAGATCAGCGTTACCAGTGGAAGCAAACCATCGGAAACATAGACGCACGAAAAACAATGGCAAGTGTCTGGAGCGACAGGATCGGGCAGAGGCCCGCACCTGATTATTTTCAAAGTAACGGATTGGGATTTTTTGAATATTTCCAGTTATGTGATGATATCGGGGCATCTCCCTTACCAATTCTCAATTGCGGTATGAGCTGCCAGTTTACTGAGGCGGAAGTGGCGCCACTAATAGGGAATGGCGGGCTTGATCCTTATGTGCAGGACGCACTCGACCTGATCGAATTTGCCAATGGTGACAGTAAAACAAAGTGGGGGCAAAAACGAATTTCGCTCGGGCACACGGCCTCATTCAATATGAAAATGCTCGGTGTCGGAAACGAGAACTGGGGCCCGCAATATGCAGAGCGGCTCGCGGTATTTACCAAAGCCATCAAGCAGAAATATCCTTATATGCAGATCGTCAATGCAACAGGGTACAGCCGCATCGCGCCGGTGTTCAAATACATGGACTCGGTGCTCCGTGCGCGTAAGGTGGATATCATCGATGAACATTTTTATGCTTCTCCCGAATGGTTCTATGCCAACAGCAAGCGGTACGACCAGTATGACCGCAAGGGCCCAAAAATATTCGTAGGCGAATATGCGGCACAGTCGGACGGCGTGGGATCGCTAAAAAATACAAACAATTTACAGTCGGCTTTATCGGAAGCTGCATTTATGACGGGCATCGAAAGAAATGCAGATATCGTTTCGATGGCATCTTATGCGCCGCTCTTTGCGCATGTAAGCGGCTGGCAGTGGACGCCGAACCTGATCTGGTTTGATAATGCAAGCTCATACAATACACCGAATTATTATGTGCAGCAGTTGTTTTCTTTAAATAAGGGAACGGGGATGGCTTCGGTTTTATCAAATGGTAAAGCAATAGAGGGACAGGACAGTGTATGGGCCAGTGCGGTCACCGATCAATCAACTCATGAGATTATCATTAAACTGGTAAATGGATCGTCTGTGGTAAAACAAAAGAAAATGGAGATACCAGGATTGGAGACAATTACCGGAACGATCACCGGGATCTGGGGCGATCCGAAAACTGTCAATAGTCTTTCTTCGCCTGCAACCATCGAACCGAAAACAAAAAATATTTACACTGACGCGAAAAATTTTGTGCTTGATCTGCCTGCTTATTCTTTTTCAGTAGTGCGAATTAAAAATCAGCCCTGATGCGTGTCAATCGTGTTAATTCCGACTACCTGTTTGTCCGGGTGGATAAACATTATGTGCAGGTGGCGGTCAGTGATATCCTGTATTGCCAGGGACGCAGAGGCGGGCATTGCCTGATCGTGACCCTGGAGAATACTTTCCTGGTGACCAACCCTTTGTCCGAAATAGAGAAGTACCTGCCTGCGCATTTGTTTACGAGAATTCATAACTCGTTTATCGTATCCATTGCACGGATCAAACAGTTCGACCGTCATAAGGTAACGCTGCATCCGCCCGAAAGCCACTGGCGCAAGGGATATGCGTGGGTTACCGAGTTTCCTGTCGGCAGCAGACGGATCCACACCATGCGTGAACCGTTGATCCTGCTGATGGCCAAACGTGGTGGTGGTATTCAACGTTTACAAAAAGAACAGATGAAATGTAAACTGGAAGAGATGGAAATGGATTATACTTAATATTTTTTACCTGCAACCCCTTATCAGCTTCTTTATCCGCGTCTTTATAGATAAGAGAACCAGGAACACGAGCTATGAGAATTGCCTGCATATTATTGCTATTGATTGTGCTTGCTTCCTGCGGAAGCCCTCATCAAAGAGTGCAAAAAACCGCCCTGATCAGCGGTGTATCCGTATTGGATGCAATCAACAAAATTCAAAGTGCATGATGCCGGTATTTTTCAAAATATTCTTCCTGTTTTTTTTACAGCAGGGCAAAGAAATGGTTATGCAGCCGGTGGAAGGAGTAGCTACCCGGCAGGTGATGGCTGCAAAAGAGCAGACCGATATAATGCTATCGGTGCAGGCAGAACCTGAGATGATGGAAACGGTGCTGGGTATTTGTTTGATGAGCGATCCCCGGTGTGAAATTAAAAGAGGGGAGCAGAAGCGGGTGTCTGTTTTTTTCAGCGGGATCAATGCACAAGACAGGAAAAGGATGATGCAACAGGTGGGGGCTCTCAGAACCCGTGCAAACATCGAGTGGACAGAGCAGTAATTTTTTCTCATAGCGCAGTTATTTAGAAATTAAGCCGCGGCCCTTTAGTTTTTACTTACGGGGCCTTTTTTTAAAACTGAAATTGTTATCATGCGACCCGATTTCGCACATAAAATATTTAACGATCAGCGCAGCCGCCACATCCTGCTGGTACTGGCAGTGACAGCATATGGCTATGGCTTTTGATTTTATATTTCTCCTTTTCTTTTCCTTTTCCTCCTCCTTATTAAAATCAAAAGCGGATGCAATCCCGCACAAAAAAAATACTGGTTATCGGCGCTTCCGGGCAGATCGGAATGGAGCTTACTATTGCGCTGCGCGTAAAGTTTGGTAATGACTGCGTGGTCGCTGCAGATGTAATGGCCGAGCCATCGCAGTTACAGGGAACGGGCGTTTGGGAAGAATTAAATGTTTTATCTGCAAGCGGGCTGCAGAGGATGGCCATTAAACACGCCGTCACTGAAATTTACCTCCTGGTGGAAATGCTATCTGTAACAGCAGAACGTGATGCGCAAAACGCATGGCAACTTAACATACAGGGCCTGCTGAATGTCCTGGAAGTGGCGCGTGAAGAACAAATCAAAGTTTTCTGGCCCAGCAGTATCGCAGCCAGGGCACCTGCTTCCACGGTGTATGGCCTTTCAAAATATACGGGTGAATGCTGGTGTCATCATTACCATGAAAAATATGGAGTTGATGTACGGTCTGTCCGTTATCCCGCATTCATTTCTCCTGCTGCCAAACCGGGCGGCGTGGGAATTGATTATGTAACAGGTATGTTTCACGCGGCACTCGACAAAAAAGTGTATGAATGTTTTTTACAGGCGGACACGATCCTCCCAATGATCTATATGCCGGATGCGGTACGCGCGGCTGTCATGCTGATGGAGGCGCCCGGTGAAAATATTCTTAGACAAACGAGTTATGCTATTGCGGCTCTACGTTTTACACCTGCCGAATTGTTTCAAAAGATCAGGGCCTGTTGCCCGGATTTTAGCATCACCTATCAACCGGACCATCGTCAAAAGATCGCGGATAGCTGGCAGGAATCAATAAGTGAAATTGAAAACGGGCAGGAAGCAGCGGGGGACTGGGGTTGGAAAGCCATGTATCAATTGCCGTGGATCGTAAAAGAGATGCTGGAAAAAATTAAAGGACAAAAGCTGAACACAAATATCCGTAAACTCGAAACCATGGGCATACTGTAATTACCATGAACATCCTGATCATAGATGATAATACTAAGACGACCAATGCGCTTCAGCAGTTGCTGCAGGCGCACCAGGATGTGGGGCAGGTGCATAAGGCATTGCTGCCTTACATGGTGCGTTCTTTACTGGCCTGTGAAAGGATTGATATTATATTCATCAGGATACGGCTTTGGGACTACCGGCAATTTGAAAATACCGAACAAAGGCCCGTGATCGTTTTTTTAAGTGGCGGAAAGGATAAGCTTACCAGCCAGGCAGGCAGGACCGCTCATTATGCATTACGGGAACCATACGATGCGGTGCAGGTGTCTGAGCTGTTACAAAAAATAACTCGGGAAAAATTTATTGAACGCCCCCATTTTTTGTTCCTGCGTTACGAGGGGCGGTTTCATAAAATACCATTTGATGATATCTGCCTGGTTGAGAAAAAAGAAAAAAATTACGTTAAGTTTTACTTCAAAGATTCCGCTCAATTGATGCCGGGAACTTTAACTGCGTGGTTACAGAAATTACCGAAAGGCAAATTCATCCGCGTATCGGATACGCTTGTTTTGCCTGCGGAAGAAATGCAGAAGATCAAGGGTGATGAATATGCATACAAAGGAAGAACGATCAAGCTGACGTTCCGGTTTGCAACCGGTGCAAGAAATGAAACAGACTATTGGCCCGATGGGCTATGAATCGGTATAAATTTTTCTCATGTTCGTTGGTTTTTGAAAAAACGAATATCCCGGACTTGTTTTTACTCGACCGGTTTTTTTTAAAATCGATGAAACAAAATGAACAAAGCATGCAGGTTGAATTATTAAAAGCCAAGATCCATGGGATCAAAGTGACAGAAGCAAATGTTGCGTACCGCGGCAGTTTGACCATGGATGAAATGCTGATGGATGCAGCGGATATGCTGGAGTATGAAAAAGTGCTGGTGGTGAATAACACCAATGGTGAAAGGCTGGAGACCTATCTCATCAGGGGTGCGAAGGACAGCGGTGTGTGCTGTTTGAACGGGGCTGCAGCGTACAAAGGAAAAGAGGGGGATGAGCTGATCGTGATGGCATTCACGCGGATGAGCACTGCGGCGGCGCAGGTGTATAAACCGAAGCGTGTGTTTATCAAACACGGAAATAAAATTGATCATATTCAACCGGATTAAAGATGGTTTTTTCATGTACAGTTGACGGCAAAGCAAGCCGGTACCAATGCCTGCAGCAGCTCAGCCCTGTTGCAGGCGGGCCGGTAAAAAGAAGTTTTTTTTCATCATGTATAGTTTTTAGTTACTAAGCAATGGGAATTTTTTCTGATTTTCTCATCCCGAGTAATCGGGACAAGTTGCTTGGCGGTGCATTTCTATGCACTGCATTTTTATAACATCAATAAACCCTTGCCTTATGTCCCAGGAATTCCGCCCGGCCTGCGAACTTCTTCACCAGCAATTGCTGGCTGCGCTCAAAGATATTTGTGAGCAGGGGGTCAAGGACCTGGACAAGCTGCTGACGGCCGCTGTCTTTACTATAGAAGAATACCTGGAAAAATTATATGCGCTTATTCCACCGGACGGTTTTACTGCCCCGGATGAAGAGATCTGGTTCTTCAAGCACATGAAACCTTTGTTCACCGCAGAACGTGAGTTCCACCAGCGGTTGTATCATGCGCATGTTTTTGAGAGTGATATTCATTTCTGGCAACGCGAACAGGACCGGATGGAAAAAATATTATCGGAGCACCGTGATTTTGTGCATTATTATCACAACGGTGAAACGCTCTATGATTACCCTTGGTTCGCCAGGGGCAGGGCGCCCATGCCCACTTCACTTTGCGTTCATCCGTGGGAAACCAATCCATGGCATACGAGTGCAAAGGATAGCTGGGTCGGCGGGTTGATAGCGGTAGAAAGATACCGGGACTGGCTGAAGGAAAGAATAGCCAGGCGTGTTGCTAATAAAGAGACAGATGAAAATGGAGCATCTTAAAAAACAATATCACTGGCTCTTTTCCACTAACGCGATGCTGAAAGTAGACGAGGGCTGGACCTGGCTGGTATCGGGGCTGTGCCAGGCACTGGAGGAACATGAAAAAGAGGACCTGAACGAACCGGTAAAAATAACCGGTGTGGGTCAAAGCTTTGGCGCCCTGTCCATCAAATTTACCGGCGGCGGCCATACGACAGAACTAATGATCCATGCTGTGGAACTCATCAGCCACCAGGTCTGCCAGCTTTGTGCGTCAACCGAGGAAGCCGGCAGCACATTCGGCCCTTTTATTTTTACCGTATGCAAACAATGCTGGAGCGAAGATGAAAAATACCATGTGCACCTGTTCAACCCGAACCGGTTCAGCGAAACGGCCGCGACCAAAATAGAAGCCGGGTTACTGGTGATGCCGGAGGGATGGTTCAAAAAACGATTGGGCAGACTGGTCAATCAATAGCGCTTATCCTGTGAACAGCCTCATTAACCAATTCAATTGGCCCTATGAGACACTGTTTAATGTTTTTGTTGCCGGTGGTAGTGCTGCTGCTTGTGATAGGCAGTTGCCGGGCACCGTTACACAAAGAGTTCGTGCAGACAGGCCCGTTCATGCTGCATGTATGGATCTATTACGGAGAGGACCCTGCTGCGTTGCGACGGGTGGTGGATTCATCGCATTGCAGGTACAGTGCCGCTTCGGTCCATGAAAACGATGGATTTACCCGGATGGATTTTTGTTTCAGGCCCGATCCATCCAGCAAGCAACTGGAGATATTGTTTAAAAGACTGAACTGCTATAAAGGGATGCGCTCTTTTGCGACGACACGCGGGAGATAAGAAATACAAATCAATTGAACATGGGCTTTGAACACATGCCAGGCGCAAAAGTCATTATCCTGAACGGTGATTTCCAACCCGTGGGGGAGGTGGAGATCTATTGTTACCATGATAAAGACAAAAGGTACAGCGTCTGGTGGACCTACCCGCAAACAGGTGGAAGAGAGCTGATCAAAGTGCCCGAATGGCGCTTGATCAAAAAGAAAAAGCATGCCTTATTTTAACTAAGTTTCCAGGCCGTTTAGTTTAATATAAATTTAAACATCTATACATCTTCCTGTCGTTTTTGCTATATAAAAATATGTAGTTTTACAGGTAACAGACTGTCCAAGGTAAAGCAGCAAAATATCCTGCCTGGGTGTCCATCAATCGTTTATCGTTTCATTAATCCCCCGGGCCCTTGCACCCTGAAACTGACCATACTACTGATCATATCACTGCTTATGACGAAGCAGCTGTGCTGTCTAAAACGGCCGCAGGCGATGAGGTGGCTTTCGGCAGGCTCATGCAACGCTACTGGCAGAATATCTACCTGCATGTTCTCACGTATTTAAAAAGATCGGAGACGGCCGAAGAGGTCACGCAAGACATTTTTATACAGGTCTGGAAGATTCGCGCGGAACTCACTAAACTCAACAGCTTCGAGAGTTATCTCTATACCATGACGCGCAACCGCACGATCACGGAGCTGCGTAAAAAAAGAGAACTTGCCAAAGAAGAAACCACGGATGATATCGCCGCCGAATGGCTGGCACCTGATGGACAATTGACTTACAAAGAAATGTATGAGTCGCTGATGCGGGGTGTGGCGAAAATGCCGCAGCGCAGGCGTGAAGTGTTTACCTTGAGCCGGCTGGAAGGGTTTACCCACAACGAGATTGCGGAGAAACTCGGAATCTCCAGGCATACGGTGAACGAATACATCATCGATGCCATGAATTTTCTGCGCACCTGGATGCGCAACCATACTAACGATAGTTTTTTACTTTCCGCAATCATCGCGCTGATCCTGTATGAATCCTGAGTTGTCTATACCAGGTGATGAAGTATTGGTCCTTGATATTATCAACGGAAAAGAAGCGGCGTTGGCACTGCTGATCAAAAAATACTGGAAGGATATTTATTATGTAAGCCTTACTTATTTAAACCGCGCAGAGCATGCAGAAGAAGCCACGCAGGACGTGTTCACTAAAATATGGCTGATGCGTGACCGCTTAAGTGATGTTACCAATTTTAAAAATTACCTGTTTACCGTTACGCGCAATCATGTGATCTCGGAACTGCGTAAATCACTCAATAAAGAGCCTGTTGATTTTGATTTGCTCCGTGCTGAGCAGTCGAGCAATAATGATCAATCCCCTGAGCAAAAACTGGAATACAAAGAGTACCGTGAACTAATCGAAAAAGCGATTTCGCTCTTGCCGGAAAAAAGAAGAATGATATTTCGCTTAAGCCGGTTTGAAGGGCTTAGTTATAGTGAGATCGGAGAACAGTTGAACATTAAGTCTTCTACGATCAACGACCATATTACGCAGGCGAATAATTTTATTAAAACCTATTTGAGGGCGAATCTGCCGGGGATTATTATCAGTTGGGTGGTGATTGCGGGGAATATGTTATAGTGATTTTATAGCGCTGGTTTTGGAACCGGAAAATGTTCCAGCTCATACTCTTTGATCATGAAAGATAACAGTTGCAATTCACCTGAACTTTTTGAACCGGGTTTGTTATTTTTCTGCATAAGTGCAGAAACGCGCAACAACGCGTTTTCGTATTGATCATTGGTTTTGATAGTGGGTAGTGCCGGTATTATATACCTGTCTTTTTCGTAAGCCTGTGCAGCTAAAATAAGTAAACTGAGTTTACTGTCCTCTTGTTCGTTTAAGTTTCCTTCTCCTTTGTTCATCAATCGAAGGATTTCTTTCATCGCTTTAGTATATGCCGCGCTTGCCTGAAATGTTTTCATGATGTGATTTTACTTATCTTTTTCTAAAAGAAAAAATTAAACATTTCGAAAAAAAATCCTCATTTCCACATTTTTCAAAAAATGATTCCAGGTAATCACGGGCGGAAATAAATCAGTATTGTAACAGTTGATAATTACAATAGTTTTATTATTAGATGCCGTCTAATTGCTAATTTTGCATCTTATTTTTCCGCGATGGCATATTTTCTTTTTATTGACGAAAGCGGCCAGGATCACCAGGACTCACCTTATGAGGTATTGGCTGGCTTTGCAATCGAGGACAAAGATCTTTGGCGATTTATACAAGACGTTCATGATATCGAAATGGACTGCTTTGGCAGACGCTATAGATTGGATGGTCGGGAAATTAAAGCTAAGAAGTTCCTTAATACTAAAACATTCAGGCTTGCCAACCAATTGGATCCCATTAATTTATTTGACAGGGTAAACCTTGCAAAAGCAGCACTGGATGAAGGTAATAATCCGGGACGGATAAAACTAACAGCACTGGCACAGGCTAAGTTGGCCTATGTAAAAGAAGTGCTCAGGTTATGCGCCAAATACCGATGCAGGATATTTGCATCTATTGTAAAAGATCCTGCTTCTATTCCGGCGGATAAAACCATGTTACGCCGCGATTATATTTACCTATTTGAAAGGTTTTATTATTTTCTGGAAGACAAGCCGAATGAGGCAAGAGGTGTCGTTGTATTTGATGAGTTGGAGAAGTCCCAAAGCCATATTCTGGTTACCCAAATGGATAGATATTTCAAACAGACCCATAAAGGCCGCAGTCGCTCAAGCCTGGTAATTCCAGAACCCTTCTTTGTGCACAGTGATCTGACAACAGGTATTCAGGTAGTAGACTTTATTGCTTATATTTTATCATGGAACTTCCGGCTTGATAAACTTGATAAGCCTAAAAGAGAGGAATTAAATGGATATAACGAATTGGTAAAGTCGCTTCGATACAAAACCATCAGAGAAATCGGCGATATTCAGGATCACGAAATATGGAGCGTCTGCGTGGTATAGGCCTATTAATAGAAAAAGGCAATGCCGGTTTCCCAACAAAGCCTCCGGTGCAAAGATACTATATCTTAATTGATATAATCAAAATTTAAGTAAAAAGTGTCTTAATTAGACAATCCGTTTGACAAAACTTCAAAAATTTCTTTTTAACCGAGCCGTTACTCCTTTTATAAACTGCGTCTTTAACATTAATACGAGAATCACATGGCTGAAACACCTGAATTGGATGGATTGCTGGAACAATTGGTTTCAGAGCGGCTCGACCGAAAGGGAAGAGCGTTGTTGAATGAATTGCTGGATCAGCCGGAAATTGCTGAGCGGTTGAAAAACCGTATTGACCAGGACCTGGTATCGGGTAAATACACGCCGGAGGAACACCATGCGATTCACGCGATATTGGAAGCAAAGATACTGGCAGGTGTCTCCAGAAAGATAGGAGAACAACAAGGAGTGATTCAACCAGCGATTATGGCACCGGTTCGCAAGATCGGTTGGGTCCGGTATGCAGCAGCAGCGGCCATCCTGTTTGCCATTGTCACAACTTATTTATTGGTAAACAAAAAAGATGAGCCTGTTGAACTTGCTGCAAAAATTGATATTAAAGCACCACAATCGAATCGTGCGATGATCACACTTGCCAATGGCAAAACAGTTTACCTGGATAGCGCCGCTAATGGTAAACTGGCGAGCCTGGGGAATGTAGAACTGGTGAAATTGGCAGATGGACAGATCGCTTATTCGGGGTCATCCGATAAAATAGAATATAACACGATTACCAATCCAAAAGGAAGTAAAGTGATTGATATGGCTTTTGTTGATGGCAGCCATGTATGGCTGAATGCCGGATCCTCTATTACTTATCCTGTACCATTTGAAAAAGATGCGCGTAAAGTAACAATCAGTGGTGAAGCATATTTTGAAGTGGCGCATAATGCATCCAAACCATTCAAGGTAAGTAAAGGTGAAACGGAAGTAACTGTGCTGGGTACGCATTTTAATGTGAACGCATATGATAACGAGCCGAATATACAGGTGACGTTGTTGGAAGGATCTGTAAGCGTAACGCACTCTAATGCGAATGGGGCCAAACGCCAAATGCTGAAACCTGGTGAACAAGCTGTCGTAAATGCAGGAGATATTCAATTAATCAAAGATGCAGATACCGAACAGGCGATTGCGTGGAAAAATGGAAAGACAAGTTTTCATGGAACGGGTATCGAAGCTGCTTTGCGTGAACTGGAGAGATGGTATGATATATCTTTTGAGATCAGCGGGCAGGCACCAGCTAAGAGTTTGAATTCCGATATTAACAGGAGTGAGCCTTTGAAAGATGTGTTGAAGACGATACTGGAAGACAATAACGTTCATTACCGTTTCGATTCAGAAAAAAGAAAATTGACAGTATTACCGTAATCTGATATCCGCTGTACCGAATAAAAAACCGTCACGCTTGCAGGCGTAACGGCAATGATGTTCGGGTACTTCAATAACCAAAACGTTCTAGGCATCGATCATTGTTAACCCAAACAATTGCAAACCTATGCAATCAACTGCTTTCGGCAAAATGCCGTTCACCAAATTGCTGCGCATTATGAAAGTGTCAGCCCTTTTACTGTTACTCGCTTTGCAGACTCTCGCACGCCCCACGGCCTCTGCGCAGGTCACGCTGAAGGAAAAATCCGCCAGCCTGGAAAAGATCTTAAGATCAATCCAGAAACAAAGCAACTACTCCTTAAGCTTTGACGAAATACTGCTCAAAGAAAAAGGAAAACCTGTAGCTATCAGTGTAGACAATGTCCCGGTCGAAGAAGCCGTCGCCATCGTTACCAAAACGCAGGACCAACTGGAGGTGATTCTTAACGGCCACATTATAAGTGTCCGCGAAAAAAAGCCTGCTCCCCCGGCAGTTCTATCCCAAGGGTTAAATCCCATGTTACCTCCACCGCCACCCATTGATATTAGTGGTAAAATCACCGATAAAGATGGTAATCCGTTGAATGGTGCTTCTGTCAAAGTGAAGGGAACCAACAGGGGAACAACTACTGCTTTGGATGGTGTGTTTGTTTTAAAAGGAATAGAGGGAAATGCGGTACTGGAAATTTCTTTTGTGGGTTATGAAACAACCACTGTTGCGGTGAATAATAAGACTTCGATCATTGCGAGTTTGAACGCTGCGACGCAATCATTGCAGGATGTGGTGGTGAGCAAAGGGTATTATTCGACTACGCAGAGATTGAATACTGGAGATGTTACTAAGGTCAGCGGGGATGATATACGAAAGCAGCCTGTAACGGATTTTATTCAGGCTTTAGAAGGGAAGGTTGCCGGGTTAGATATTCAGCAGGCATCAGGCATACCAGGCGCCTATGGCGCTGTACGGATCCGGGGCCAGAATAGTATGGATAATGGGAACGATCCTTTATACATTATAGATGGAGTGCCATTCGGTTCTGCCTCAATGAGCAGTACTTTTTTTGCCACCTCATTGGGCCAACCTTCTTCGTTGGTTAGTAATGGTAAGGGCAACCCCGTGAACAGCAATGGCAAAAATGGCGGGGAGGGGATGAGCCCGTTTAATAGCTTAAACACGTCCGATATTGAAAGCATAGAAGTCTTAAAAGATGCCGATGCAACAGCCATTTACGGATCAAGGGGTGCTAATGGCGTGATCCTGATCACAACTAAAAAAGGCAAGGCAGGAAAGTCCCAAGGTGAGTTGAACATGCAGCAAGGCTGGGGAAAGGTAACCCGGATGATGAACCTCCTAAACACACAGCAATATCTTGTTATGAAACGCGAGGCTTTCAATAATGATGGTTTTTCATCATTTTTAGTTCCGCAATTTGCAAGCAACTTCCCTGATTTGTTGTTCTGGGATACCACCCGCTATACGGACTGGCAGAAGGTATTAATCGGTAATACCGCTAAATATTCAAATATCCAGGGAAGTTTGTCAGGCGGGACAGTTAACACTCAATTTCTTATTAGTGGGGGGTATAGCAACCAGGGAACCGTTTTTCCGGGTAATTATTCTGATCAGCATGCTTCGGCGCATTTCAACCTGACTCATGCTTCAGAAAACAAGCGGTTCCATGCGCTGTTTACTATGGACTATGGCTACGCTATCAGCAATCTGCCACACTTCGATTTTACTCAATATATTACTACGGCACCAGATGCTCCTGCTCCTTATAATAAAGACGGGAGCCTGAACTGGCAACCTTTGAATGGAGCGCAAACATGGAATAACCCGTTGGCCACTACCTTCGATCAAGATAAAGCCATTACTACTACATTGGTCAGTAACTTAAGTATAGGTTACGAGTTGGTGAAAGGATTAACCCTAAAAAGCAGCTTCGGTTATAGCCGGTCCCAAATGGATCAAAGCAACCTGCAACCGTCAAGCGCTGCAGCTCCGCCTAATAATAATAACCCTACTTCAAGGTCTACATCTTTCGCTGTTAATGAAGTAAGCACCTGGATCATCGAACCGCAAATAAATTATAAGGCAAAGCTTGGTAAAGGGCAACTGGATGCCCTCGTCGGCGGCACATTCCAGGAAAATGTCAGCAATTCCTTATCGCAAAGAGCATCCGGTTTTTCCAGTGATGCTTTGATCAACAACCCTGTAGCGGCAACTACATCGGTTTTAATAGGGAAAGCATATGCTGACTATCATTATGAGGCTATCTATGGCCGGGTAGGTTATAACTGGGAGGAGAAATATCTCCTGAATATAACAGCCCGGCGAGACGGCAGCAGCCGCTTCGGGCCGAGAAAACAATTCGGTAATTTCGGGGCAATCGGTGCCGGCTGGATTTTCTCCAAGGAGAGTTTTTTCCGGAACGTTTCTTTTATCAGTTTCGGAAAATTGCGAGTTAGTTACGGCACTACGGGTAGCGACCAGATACCCGATTACAGGTATTTAAGCCTTTATGCGCCCCAGTCTTCCAGTTATCTTGGCGTAACCGGTTTACAGCCAACGAGTTTAACCAATCCTGACTTTGCCTGGGAAATCAATAAGAAGCTTGAAGGCGGTTTGGATATCGGTTTGATGAAAGACCGGATCAATCTTTCGGTAAGTTATTACCAGAACAGAAGCAGTAATCAATTGCTCCCGTACTCATTGCCGTTCTTGACTGGTTTTTCAGGTGTTTATGAGAATTTACCTGCCACTGTTCAAAATACGGGCTGGGAATTTACCATAACAACGAGAAATATTGAAACAAAAGACTTCAAATGGACCAGTTCTGCTAACCTGACCATTCTCAGGAATAAACTAATAGCTTTCCCCGGTCTGGCAACCTCTTCATATGCCAGTGTATGGTATATAGGACAATCCATATCTACGAGGCACTTAAACTATTCTAATGGGCTTGATACGAAAACAACAGGAGTCTATACGTTTCAGACAGCAAATGCTAACGGAATCCCTTCCTTTAACGAAGCTACTTATCCGGAACCGATAACACGAAACTATTTCGGCGGTATTCAAAATTCGTTCAGCTTTAAACAATTTCAATTGGATGTATCCTTTCAGTTTGTCAAGCAAGATGCCTTCAACTATATGAATTATTTCCCGGCACCCGGTACCGCTGGAAATGAACCGACTATCGTTATGGGCCGTTGGCAAAATCCGGGAGACAATACAAATATTGAAAAATTCACTATCACCGCCGGGTCAGCAGCAGCGAAGGCTTACACTGCCCAGGCTCAAAGCAACCTTGGTATCACTGACGGCTCCTTTATACGGTTGAAAAATGTTGCATTTTCTTATGAGCTTCCTGCTAAATGGAATAGGAAGATAGGTCTCCAACATGCCCGGGTTTATCTAAATGCACAAAACCTATTTACCATTACTAAGTATTTGGGATTAGATCCGGAAACCCAAGGCTTGAGCCTGCCGCCTTTGCGGATGATCACTATCGGTTTACAGGTGGGGCTTTAAAATATTCATACTTAAAAAGAAAAAAATGAAAAATTTCAATCTATATAGGACCAAGCTGAGCCTGGCGGCGTTTTTAGTATTAGGTACTACAGGCTGTAAAAAATTTGTGGAGACCGATCCACCTCCTACACAACTGATTGCTACCAGCGTGTTTAATAACACGAGTACCGCCACATCGGCCCTGTTTACTATTTATCAAAATATGTATAACAATCAGGATTGTTATAACCTGGAACTCTATACCGGCCTTTTATCTGACGAATTACAAGTATATGGTAATCAGGCATTTTTTAATACCCTTTATCACAATGCAATGGGGACGAGCAACACTTCATCGGGGGCTATTAATACATGGCCCAATGCCTATAATTATATTTACCAGGCCAATGTGATAATTGCGGCAATGCAGAATAATAACTCAATTAGCAGTTCTATCGCTGGTCAATTGACCGGAGAAGCCAAATTTATCCGCGCTTTCTGGCATTTTTGCCAGGTCAACGCTTATGGGGACGTACCGTTAGCACTTACCGCGGATTATGCAGTAACCAGTAAACTCAGCAAAACATCTAGGGTACAGGTATTACAGCAAGTAATTACAGACCTGAAGGATGCACAGAATTTACTCAATGATAAGTACCTGGATGCCACGGATACAACCATTACTACAGAAAGGGTAAGACCAAACAAAGCGGCAGCAACGGCGCTTCTGGCAAGAGCCTATCTTTATTTGGGCGATTATGCCAAAGATGCTACGCAATATGCCAACGCCGAAGCACAAGCCAGTTCAGTGATCAGCAATTCTTTGTATGGTTTGGTACCGATCACACCCAATACGAGTAATGTATTTGCCAAAAACAGCAATGAAGCGATCTGGCAATTGCAAATACCGCTGCCTTCAGGCACGAGTGCAACCCCGGAGGGTAATAATTTCATCCTGATCTCCGCACCCTCCATTTCGTCCATCAGTTCCCAGTTATATAACAGCTTTGAGCCGAATGACCTGCGGAAAGCCAACTGGATCGGAACTTATCAAACCACCAGCACGCCGGCGCTTACCTATTATTATGCATATAAGTACAAAGTACGACAGGCCAGCAGTGTTACAGAATATGAGATGGTGCTTCGTTTAGGCGAACAATACCTGATACGTGCAGAAGCCAGGGCACAACAGGGCAGTACTTCTGGCGCCCTATCTGATTTGAATATCATCCGCAATCGGGCGGGCCTTCCCAATTATTCGGGGGCAACCGATAAGGCGTCATTGTTAACAGCGATTCTGCATGAACGCCAGGTCGAGTTGTTTTGCGAATGGGGACATCGGTGGTTCGACCTGAACAGGACAGGGGCCGTGGACGCGGTATTAGGTGCACCGGGCAATGTCTGCGCGGCAAAGGGAGGGGTTTGGAGTACGGATGGCCATCAAAAACTTTCGCCTATTCCACTAAACGAAATACAAACAGATCCTAATCTGACCCAAAACCCAGGGTATTAAAATCTTATTTCTATCTCACATTTCAGCGCGGGTTATCAGGATCCGCTCTGAAATAACACTTACCTGAAAATGTGATTAAATGAACTTATTGAATCGCCTGGCGCTATTGCCAGCTGCCTTGGTATTGTATTTTTCTTGTTTTGGGCAGACTTTACCACTTAAATCAACTCGTACAATCTCTCTCGAAACGACCCAAGGGTCCTATATGGATGTAGATCTTTCACCGGACGGTAAAGAGATTGTTTTTACGCTGTTGGAAGAGATCTTTAAAATGCCCGTATCAGGAGGAACAGCGCTGCAGCTAACCCGCGGCATGGCTGTTAATTGTCACCCGGTATGGTCGCCTGATGGTAAAGAGATTGCTTACCTAAGCGACATCTCAGGGGGCCGTCGGCTTCAGGTAATGAATGCTGACGGCACAGGCCAGCGAATGCTCGGTTCCAACGGGCCTTCGATTGATGATCCTAATCTTTTGTTAGCAGCTATGCCTGTATGGCTGACTGATGGATCGGGTTTAGCTATAAAGGATCGCCTGATAAACCAAACGGGCAGGATTGACGTATTACCTGGGGGCGTTAAAAATGTTTTCGATATTTCTTCAAAGAATTGGTATTATCAAGTCGATAATAATAATCTTCAAAGTTATGATCGCTCGACCGGCAAAATTTCCAAACTTATTAATAACCTGCAAAATGCGTCTGATCCACGGATTTCTCCCGATGGGAAATGGCTCATTTATATAAAGAATCTAGCCATCAAAAGCAGCCTTATTGCCAGAGACCTTTCAACCGGAAATGAAAAGATATTGATTGATCAATTAGAAGCTAGTTATCGCCCGATTAAGGAACATTACTCGTTTTCTTCTGATTCTAAATTCCTCCTGATCGGCTATGGTGGTAAAATACATAAGATCAATATTGAAACAGAAGAAGATCTCATTATACCTTTTAAGGCCACACCGAAAATCGACTGTGCCAATTTCAATTATCATACTTATAAGCTGTCATTGGATCCGCTGAAGGTCCGTTATACCCGTTCTGCCAATGCAAGTCCTGATAGTAAAAAACTGGTATTCTCGGCTTTGAACAAGGTTTATATTATGGACCTGCCGGATGGGAAGCCTCACGTGCTGACAAACCAGCCATGGGAGCAGTTCCAACCCACGTTTTCTCCTGATGGCAAATGGATCGCGTATGTGACCAAAAGTGATACCAGCGGAGGCGCTGTATGGCGAATCAAAACATCAGGCGGTAAACCAGAGCAGTTGACCACTGATCAAATGGTGATCTATACGAATCCTACCTGGTCGCCGGATGGCAACCAGATCGCTCTTATAAAGGATTCGATTCGTAATGTATCTGCGCCATTTAGTATAGGTGGGGGGGTATTGGGACGTTTGCAACTTTTGAATATTTCGGATAGAACCATAAGCAAAGTTGCAGATAGCATTTCAACGATTAATATCCTTTCATTTTCTGCAGACGGCACAGAAATTATTTATATGCCGCTTCGAGATGATTTTCTAGGAAACCGCAAGACTACACATAATACGAGCTTGGTTTCTGTTAACATCAAGGATAAAAGTAAACAGGCGATAGCGATCCAGCCCAAAAGAAAAGCAGATCCATTAGTTGATCCAGAGGAAGTTTCCGGCTTCTGGCAAATAACTATATCACCTGATAAAAGATATATTGTGTACGAGATCAACGAAGATCTGTATCTATTCCCGGTAGGCCTGTCCGCTGATACGATATTGATCAATTCTGCAAAAAATGCTCAACCCGCTATCCGCTTTGCGATAGGTGGCCTGGATCCGTACTGGAGCCCCGATGGGAAGATACTCAGCTGGTCCTATGGGAATAAATTTTATCAGATCAACCCGGATGAGATCATGCGGTCAGAGAGGCAGCAAAAAGATAAATCAACAAATAATAAGGATGAGGCACTCGTCAAAGTGCATATCCAGCCGAATACTGTAAATATTGACCTGGAAGCACAGAGAGCTTACGCCAAAGGAACCATTGCATTAACCAACGTCAGAATTATCTCTATGAAAGGGGATGAAGTGATTGAAAAAGGGACAGTGATCATCGGCAACGGACGTTTCCTGTATACCGGCGAATCCTCAACAGTAAAAATCCCCAAAGAAGCGAAAGTGATAGATCTAAACGGTAAGACCGTTATGCCAGGCATCATTGATATGCATGACCACATAATGGAAAGCCAGTTGATTACAGGACAGCAATCGTACAGATACCTGTCTACCCTGGCTTATGGGGTAACTACGTCGCGTGACCCTTCTTCTAATTACGACTCTTTTGGTGGTGCCGAGTGCCTTGAAACTGGCCAGATGACAGGCCCCCGATTATTTACTGTTGGTGATGCCGTTAGCTTTCAACTCAGAAGTTATGAGGAGGCACTTGCGACGGTTCAAAAACGGGCCGAACTGGGCGCCACCTATATCAAACAATATGTGCAGGAAACCCGTCAGCAAAGACAATGGCTCGCTATGGCCTCCCAACATTACGGCCTCAATATGACTAACGAAGGCGGTTTTGTATTTCCAACCGAAAATATCGCTATGATCAAGGATGGCTCGACAGGTATAGAGCATGCACCTGAATGGGGTGATGTTTATGAAGACGTAATCAAACTATGGGCATTATCAGGAACATGGCATACACCCACCTTAGAAGTTGCCCATATTGGACCCTCTCAGGATTATTACCAGTACCAGTTTATGCAGCACCCTGATAAAAAAGTATTTGAGAAGAAATTTGGATTCGAGCCGGAGGAAACCTACCAGATGTTTCTGCATAAATCTCTTCCCAAAGACACCGTACCAATGAGTTTTGTCTATCCCTCTACTGTCGCAGCGCGGATATTTCATGCCGGGGGCCATGTTGCATTAGGTGCACATGGAAATGATCTGGGTATCGCGTCTCATTGGGAACTCTGGGCACTGCAATTGGGCGGGCTATCGAACCTGGAAGCCTTACAGGCAGCAACTATCGAAGGCGCGAAAGCTCTTGGTATGCAGGCTGACCTTGGTTCGATCGAACCAAACAAACTGGCCGACCTGATTATCCTGGATAAAAGCCCGCTGGATGATATTCATAATACAAACTCGATCCGTTATGTTATGAAAAATGGGATCCTGTATGAAGGGAACACCCTGGATGAGATCTGGCCTGAGAAGAAAAAATTGCCTGAATGGCGATTTAAGGGATCGAAGGCTCCGATTATCGATAAGTAACAAACGCGTAGAAAAATCTGCAACTAAATCAATTAATAAAAAATAAAACAAATGAATTATAAGAAATCAATCATCATCATCGTCGCATTGCTGATCTATAGCATAGGCTCTTTTTCTCAAAAAATAAATTTTGCAGGTAACTGGGTCATTAATAAATCAAAAACTGATTTTGGGAATGCACCTGAATTTGTTTTGGAGAAAACAATTAAAGTAGAGCAAAGGAATGATAAAATGGATATAGCCCGCATAAGACTGGATCATCAATTAAATGAGTTACCACCGATGATTCAAACTCTGGCTTTCGATGGTACATCTTTTACGGGCCCCCAACCAACAGGCCCGGATGTTACGAGTGAAATGCATTGGCAAAATGACCAATCATTGATAATAAATCTGAAGGGGGCGAGCACTGCAGTTGAAACATGGACATTAGATGATGGAGGAAAGACTCTTATTATCAATCGTTCGGTTCAACAAAGTAATGGCATGAAATATTCGATTAAAGCAGTGTTTGATAAACAATAGCTATATCAAAATATATGTATTTCAAAAATATGCGCATTAAGAAAAAATCATTGTATAGCCTATTGCTATTGCAAGCGATCCTGCTTGTGTATCTACCCAGCCTTGGGCAGAACTTGCCTCTTAAAGCAACTCATACAATCTCGCTTGAAACGACCGAAGGATCCTATATGGATGTGGACCTTTCACCGGACGGCAAAGAGATCGTTTTTACGCTATTAGGAGAGATCTTTAAAATGCCTTCATCGGGAGGGACAGCAGTACAACTTACCCGCGGCATGGCTATTAATTTTCACCCGGTATGGTCACCGGATGGTAACGGGTTCGTGTATGTGAGCGACATATCGGGAAGCCTGGAGCTGCAAGTGATGCATAAAGACGGCACCACCCAACGAGTACTCAATGCTACTGGCTCACAGCTTAGCCAGCATGATATGCCTTCTATACCGGTATGGCTGGCAAACGGAACCGGCTTAGCTGTAGATAAGCGCTTGATGAGTTTGGCTGGCGGTATCAATACTTTACCGAATGGCGTTGAAAATGTTTTTGATATTTCTGCAGACAGATACCTGTATTACCGGGAGGACCACTGGGCCGAGGTTTATATTGAACGTCACGACCTTTTGACCGGTGAGACTTCGAAATTTGCTAACCTTCCTGCGCATGCTTATAATCCAAGGCTATCTCCAGACGGCAAATGGCTCATTTATATTACGAATCCATGGTTTACCAAGAATCCGTGGGTCAAGAGCACCCTTATTGCCAGGGATCTTTCAACCGGAAATGAAAGGATATTGGTTAATCAGTTAGAACCTAATTATCGTGTCATTGAGGAACATTACTCATTTTCTTCCAATTCTAAATTCCTCCTGATCGGCTATGGTGGTAAAATACATAAGATCAATATTGAAACAGAAGAAGATCTCATTATACCTTTTAAGGCCACGCCGAAAATAGATTGTGCCAATTTCAATTATCATACTTATAAACTGTCATTGGATCCGCTGAAAGTTCGTTATACGCGTTCTGCCAATGCAAGTCCCGACGGCAAAAAACTGGTATTCTCGGCCTTGAACAAGGTTTATATTATGGACCTGTCGGATGGTAAGCCTCATGTGCTGACAAGCCAGCCATGGGAGCAGCTCCAACCCATGTTTTCACCTGATGGCAAATGGATCGCGTATGTGACCAAAAGTGACACCAGCGGGGGTGCTGTATGGCGAATCAAAACATCAGGCGGTAAACCAGAGCGGTTGACCACTAATCAAATGGTGATCTATACGAATCCTACCTGGTCACCAGATGGCAGCCATATCGCTCTTATAAAGGATTCGATTCGTAATGTATCTGCGCCATTTAGTATAGGTGGAGGGGCATTGGGATGTTTGCAACTTTTGAATATTCCGGATAGAATCATTAGCAAAATCGCAGACAGCATTTCAACGACCAATATCCTCTCATTTTCTTCGGACGGCAGAGAAATTATTTATATGCCGCTTCGAGACGAGTTTCTGAGGAACTATCAGACTACGCGTAATAAAAGCTTGATTTCCGCTAAAATCGAAGATAAAAGTAAACAGGTGATTGCGGTTCAGCCCAAAAAAGAGGCGGACCCTTTAGTTGATCCCGATGAAGGGCGCAGCGGCTACTCGCAGATATCTATGTCTCCGGATAGAAAATATATTGTCTACGAGATCAACGAAGATCTATATCTATCCCCGGTAAGCCCGTCCACAGATACGATATTGATCAATTCTGCAAAAAGCGCTCAACCCGTTATCCGCTTTGCGATAGGGGGCCTGGATCCGTACTGGAGCCCTGATGGCAAGATGCTCAGTTGGTCCTATGGGAATAAATTCTATCAGATCAACCCGGATAAGATCATGTGGGCAGTGACGCAGCAAAAAGATAAATCAACAAATAGTAAGGAGGAGGCACTCATCAAAGTGCATATCCAGCCGAAGACTGTAAACATTGACCTGGAAGCGCCGCGGGCTTATGCAAAAGGAGAGATTGCACTAACCAACGTCAGAATTATCTCGATGAAAGGGGATGAAGTGATTGAAAAGGGAACTGTGATCATCGGCAACGGACACTTTCTATTTGCAGGTAAATCTTCAATAGTAAAAATTCCCGAAGAAGCGAAAGTGGTAGATCTAAGTGGTAAGACCGTTATGCCAGGCATTATTGATATTCATGATCACATAATGGAAAGCCATTTGATTACAGGACAGCAATCGTACCAGTACCTGTCCACCCTGGCTTATGGTGTAACTACATCGCGTGACCCGTCTTCTAATGACGACTCCTTTGGAGGTGCCGAGTGCCTGGAAACCGGCCAGATGACTGGCCCCCGATTATTTACCGTTGGTGTAGCTGTCAACTTCAAACTCAAAAGTTATGAGGAGGCACTTGCAACGGTTCAAAAACGGGCCGAACTGGGCGCCACTTATATCAAACAATATAGACAGGAGACCCGTCAGCAAAAGCAATGGCTTGCCATGGCCTCTCAACATTACGGCCTCAATATGACTAATGAAATAAGTTATGAATTCCCCGAGGATATTGCCATGATCAAGGATGGCTCGACAGGCATAGAGCATGCACTTAAATGGGGGGACGTACATGAGGATGTGATCAAGCTATGGGCATTATCCGGAACATGGCATACACCCACCTTAGAAGTTGCCGGTACAGGAGATTATAGAGCCGCTCAAGAGTATTATAAGTACCAGTTTATGCTACACCCTGATAAAAAAGTATTTGAGAAAAAATTTGGATTCGAGCCGGAAGAAACCTACCAGATGTTTCTGCATACACCTGTTCCCAGAGACACAGTGCCCATGAATTTCATCTATCCCTCTACTGTCGCAGCGCGGATATTTCATGCCGGTGGCCATGTTGCACTGGGTGCCCATGGAAATGACCTGGGTATCGGTTCCCATTGGGAACTCTGGGCGCTGCAATTGGGTGGGCTAACGAACCTGGAAGCCTTACAAGAAGCAACCATTGAAGGAGCTAAAGCACTTGGTATGCAGGCTGACCTTGGTTCGATCGAGCCGGGAAAACTGGCTGACCTGATCATCCTGGATAAAAACCCGCTGGATGATATTCATAATACAAATTCGATTCGCTACGTCATGAAGAATGGGATTCTCTATGACGGGAACACCCTGAATGAGGTCTGGCCGGAGAAGAAAAAATTGCCGGAATGGCGATTTAAGGGATCGAAGGCTCCTGATATTGATAAATTAATAAATACGCTGAAAAAATCTTAAACCAAAGGCATCTCGGAGATGCTGATTATTTAAACTTAAAATTATAGTTATGAATCGTTTTAGAGGTTTATTTTTCCTGCTGTTGTGTATTCTGACCAATACTGCGTTTACCCAATCAACTGCAAAGACCCTGGCACAGGAGTACCAATTGAACAAAACTGATTACGCTAAACTCCCCGATCTATATTTCAGGGCTTCGGGGGTTCAAGATTGGGCATTAGCCGATACTATTGCTGTAGACTGCATGCACAATTACCTGGATAAACTCAGCCTGGATGAATTTGCAGAATTTATGACCAGGAACCCTTCTTTTTGCAGGGGCCCCCTGTTCTACCTGATGACCTCCAGGGACCCTATTTTCCAATGGTATTATAAACATGGGAATAAACTGGATTCGGCCATGCCGGCTGATTTTCCTAAAAGCCATAGTATGGTGAATGCTGTTATATTCAGGGAAGAGATCGCTCCGAAAGTTGAAGCGGCCGAACAAAGCGGGAAAGAGCCCGATTGGGAACAGATCAGCCAGACCATTCAAAATAAGTACGGAAAGGATTATATAACCGACAATGACTATATGGTTTCCAGCAAAAGGGACTGGTCTTCGAAGCATAAGAACTAGGTTCAGTATTACCCATCCCGCGCCATAGCCTTTGCAGCAACGGTGGGTACATACCATACAAAAAAACTCCAATCAAATAATACAGATGATGATCATGATAAAGGATAAAAGAATAACCGGTACTAAGTTGATGCTGGCGTTGCTAATTATGTTAGGTACATCGGTACTGCAGGCCCAGGACAAAGGAATCCAGTTTGAACATTTAAGCTGGGAACAGACAAAAACCAAAGCCAAAACAGAAAACAAATATATTTTCGTTGATTGCTATGCCAGCTGGTGTGCCCCCTGTAAGGCAATGGACAATTCTGTTTATTCCAAAGACGCAGTCGGCGAAACGGTAAACCCTCATTTTATTTCATTGAAGCTTCAAATGGATATCTCAAAAGATGACGATGACGAAATCAAAAGTCATTACGGTGATGCAAAGCAACTCAACAAAACTTACGAGGTAACGGCTTACCCTACCTTACTATTCTTTTCACCTAAAGGTGAACTGGTTTATAAAAGTATAGGTGCTATGATTCCCAATGATTTTATAACAATGGTAAAAAACGCACAGGATCCCAGCTATCAATATCCCGTCCTTGCAAAGGAATACCGGTCCATTCGTGGTAACTATGACAAGATCCCCGCATTACTGGATAAGGTTTTAAGGGCCAGGGACCAGGAATTAGCTAAAACTGTTGAAGAAGATTACCTGCACAATTACCTTGATAAATTAAGCCTTGATAAGTTTGCGACCAAAGAGCATATAGAATTTGGCGGTAAATATTTAGGAAATGTAATCACTTCAAAAGACCGCATTTTTCAATGGTTTTACAAGCATGGCGATAAGATAGATTCTGTTATGCATAATAATGATTGTGCCAATCACATCCTGGTGAATTTTATTATCCGCAAAGAAGAAATCCTTCCCAAAGTTACCGCGGCAGAGCAAAGCGGGAGTGATCCGGATTGGGAACAGATCAGCCAAACTATTCAAAATAAATACGGGCAAGATTATATAACCTATAATATGGTGTCCAGTAAAATGAAATGGTATTTTAAGCAAAAGAAGTATGTTGAATATGCGCATAACCTGGCAGCACTCATGGGACTTTCTGATATAAAAATTTCAAATGACTGGTATGGATTGAACCAGGCGGCCTGGGATATATTTTCATACAGTCAGCAAAAGGATGAATTGGAGCAAGCCATTACCTGGATCGAAAGGGCGCTGCAAATCCAACCTGAAGACTACAGGCTGATCGACACGAAAGCCAACCTGTTATATAAACTGGGAAGAAAAGAAAATGCCATAATTCTGGAACAAAAAGCCGCATTGCTATCCAGTGATAAACAAATGCAAGCAACACTTGAGAAAATGCAAAAAGGTGAACAGACCTGGGACAATCATTAGGCTAATGAAGTGAAGACACCCCTTATCCGCAACTTTTATCGCGTCTTTATCATTACGGGCGTTCCATCACGGGCGGATATTCATGAAGGCAAAAAAATTACAACTTCTTATAAGCGTGGGTTTCTTTTTTACCACGCTTAACCTTCATGCCCGAACGTGGATAACGGATCTTGCCTGCGAACATTTGCGCTTTAGCTGGCGGATCGTTTCGGATCAACAAAATGTGCTGCAGGCTGCATATGAAATAAAAGTTTTTTCAGAAGCAAATGAAATGGTTTGGAGCACGGGCAGAATTAATTCCAATCAATCTGTACAGATAAATTATACCGGGCCTGCTTTGCTATCCAATAAAAAATATTACTGGCAGTCAAGGGTATGGGATAATCAAAATAATATTTCTGCATGGAGTGAAACAGTTTCTTTTCAAACAACATTTTTTGATGCGCCGGAATGGAAAGCAAAATGGATCACGCCTGGATATAATGAAGATGCGCAGAGAGCCAGCCCGCTTTTCAGAAAAGAATTCAGCACAAGCAAAAAGAAAATTATTAATGCCTCAGTTTATATCACTGCGCATGGTTTATATGAAGCAAAGATCAATGGAAAAAAAATCGGCGATGCTTATTTAACGCCCGGTTGGACCTCTTATACAAAACGTTTGCAGTACCAGGTGTATGATGTAACGGATATGATCAAACAGGGAGCCAATGCAATTGGAGTTACGCTTGGCAACGGATGGTACAGGGGATACTTAGGCTGGGAAGGAAAAAAAGATACTTATGGAAAGGATATTGCTTTGCTATTTCAACTCAACATCAGGTATGCAGATGGCACAACAAAGATCATCAGGAGTGACAGCAGTTGGAAAACTTCAACAGGTTCCATTGTGTATTCAGAAATTTATAATGGTGAAATTATTGACGGACGAAAAGAAAAAAAAAGATGGGATCAACCCAACTATATTGATAGAGATTGGGCGAATGCAAAGGAAGCGGGCTATTCAACAAATAATTTAATCGCAACAGAAAATGAACCAGTCAAAAGGCATGAAACGTTTAAACCAATAAAAATTATCACTACACCGAAAGGAGAACAAGTGATTGATTTTGGACAGAACCTGGTTGGATGGGTGATGGTGAAACTAAGAGGACGGGCAGGTGACACAATAAAAATATCACATGCGGAGGTACTGGACAAAAACGGGAATTTTTATACGGATAATTTAAGACTTGCAAAGGCGCAGGACATGTATATTTTAAAAGACGGCACGGAAGAAAATTTTGAACCGCATTTTACCTGGCACGGATTCCGGTTTATAAAAGTAGAAGGATGTAATGATAAATTAAACGCGGAAGATTTTACAGCTGTGGCTTTGTATTCTGATATGAAAGAGACAGGATCTTTTTCCTGTTCCGATCCACTCATCAATCAATTACAACATAACATCGTGTGGGGACAGAAGGGAAACTTTTTGGATGTACCAACAGACTGCCCGCAAAGAGATGAAAGGCTTGGCTGGACAGGTGATGCGCAGGTGTTTGCCAGGACAGCGAGTTTTAATATGAATGTAAATAAGTTCTTCTCAAAATGGATGAAGGATGTGGCGGCAGACCAGCGGGATGGTGTTGTTCCTTTTGTCGTGCCCAATATTCTTGGCGGTACGCCCGGCAGCGCCGGCTGGGCGGATGTGGCAACTGTCGTACCATGGACCATGTACCTGGTGTATGGTAACAAAAAAATACTGGAGGATCAATATGAAAGTATGAAGGCGCATGTGGAAAGTATCCGCCAGGTTGCGGTGAACCATCTGTGGAACACAGGTTTTCATTTTGGCGACTGGTTATTTTACCGCCCTGATGATGATAATGATGGCAGGTCCGCAGTAACGGATAAATACCTAATCGCACAATGTTTTTACGCGCATTCGACGCAGCTATTAATTAATGCCGCTAAAGTTTTAGATAGAGAAGATGATGTAAATAATTATTCAGCGCTGCTTCAAAAAATAAAAGATGCATTTGTAAAAGAGTATGTGACTGCAAATGGAAAGTTGATCTCAGGTACGCAGACCGCGTATGTATTGGCGCTTGGTTTTGACCTGCTGACGGAACGTTCACGAATCCAGGCGGCGCTGACGCTCGTGGACAATATTAAAAGTTATGGCTATCATCTTACAACAGGTTTTTTGGGAACGCCTTATATCTGTGAAGTGCTGACGCGTTTTGGTTATATTGATATTGCTTATAAACTTTTATTGCAGGAAACTTATCCATCATGGTTGTACCCTATAAAAACGGGCGCTACTACTATCTGGGAAAGATGGGACGGCATCAAAGCTGACAGCAGTTTTGAAACACCCGAAATGAATTCATTTAACCATTATGCTTATGGTTCGGTAGGAGATTGGTTGTACCGGACAGTAGCAGGGATTGATACTTATGAAGATGAACCTGGTTATAAGCATAACCGGATCTGGCCGCATCCGGGAGGTGGGTTGACTTATGTGAATGCTGACCTGGAAACAGTGTATGGAAAATTAAGTTCGCATTGGCGGATAGAGAATAACCGGTTTTTACTGGATGTAGCAATACCGGTTAATACTTATTCGGAAGTATATATCCCAGCATCATCGGCGGAAGCTGTAAGGGAAAGCGGGCACAGAATACAGGCTGCAGAAATACTGAATGAAACATTTCCTGGGTGTGTGCATGTACACCTGGGATCGGGTACGTATCATTTTGCAGTTAGTAATTGAACTGCTCTTTTAAATCACTCACTGCTTCCATCACATGTTCTGATACTGTGATTTTGGCGATGCCTAACTGATCAGCAATTTGCTGATGGCTCATGTTTTCTAAACGGCTCATGCGGAAAACCTGCTGACGTCTGCGGGGCAGTGAAGAGATTGTTTTTTCAATCAGCGCGGAAGTCATTTTATAGATGAGTAAATCATCAGCGCTGTTTGCATCTGCAAAATTTCCATCCAATAATTCTTCGGCCAGCCATTTTTTTTGTTGGCGCTTATGACTTACCAGGCGATTGCGTACACAGAGAAATAAATAATTGGAGAACGATTCAATGTGTTTTAATTTATCTCTTTGCTGAAAAAGTTTCATGAAAATATCCTGTACAAGATCTTCTGCGCACGCACAATTTTTATCCAACAGG
>Ga0206949_1061_pt1 | contig 40798 bp, 42 predicted proteins | sample Alteio_BWOrgHeat_40_FD_153240 | JGI IMG/M metagenome (GOLD analysis project Ga0206949, IMG submission 153240) | Enriched cells from forest soil in Barre Woods Harvard Forest LTER site, Petersham, Massachusetts, United States -... | ecosystem: Environmental > Terrestrial > Soil > Temperate forest >...
GATGCCATTAACCAGGTTTCCTCCTTCCGGAAAAAACTGGATATCATAAGCAACAGCAGCAGCAGCGGGCCAATCCGGTTTTTTTAAAGCGTTGACGATGGTAATATCCTTTTCAAAAAAATAATCCGCGCCTGCATTTTTCATCCAGTTGGTATATGCGCGGAGAATATACGTTCCCGAATTAAACGAATAAGGCAGCTGGAAAGAGCCGTTGCCGCTGCCTTCCTGCCCCATCCCGATCTTTGCCTGTAATACCGGTTTGTGTTCTTTGGTAAGCAACTCAACATAACTTATTTTACTGAAGTCAACCGGTTTATTCTCAAGCGCATCCGCCGCGTACACTTTAAACCAGATGATCTCACCCGCCATGTAAAAAGATTTATCCGTATGCACGAATAATTTTTCCATCGGGTTGCTTTTGCGGTATTCAATAAATGATTGTGCAACCGCATCGGGTGTTTTCTGTGCCATCATTGTTGTGCAGCACAGCATCAGTAAGAACGCCAAAGAATAATATATGGTCAACCTTTTTTTCACAGGCATATTTTATTTTACCAGAAACTTGGTTTAACTGATGAGCCACCTCTGCGGCGGCAATCGATACAATCTTTTTTTACGATCACTATTTGTGTCCCCGAATAATACCATGGCCCGAATGAGGAATCGAAATAATGATATTTGGTAAAATCAGTGGGATCCTGATCCGTAACACCCTGCTGGCAATCGTTTCCGGGTATTACATATTGCCAGTCCACCAGTTGGTGCGTATCGATAAAAATTCTTTTCTCGGTCACATAGGATGCGCTTGCATAACCGATCACCGGCTCGGCAGGATTACTGATGCAATGGATATTGCCCAATACCTGCGATGGCTGCGGGTCGAAGATGGTTCCTGTTTGCTGTGTGCTTTTCCTGAGTATATCCCAATATTGAAAAGCAGGCTGTTTCAACCCATATTGTTTTACATCAACCGAATAACGGATCCCGATCAGTTCCGAATTTTTTTTGATCGTTATCAACGGCTCATAACTGATCACATCCTGGCTCAATGCTTCAGAAGTGGCCACTGCTATGTTTGATGAATACGCTGTTGTATAGCAACTGTATTGCTGCGGCGTAGTGGAATCGATAAAATAAATATGGTTGGTACTGCTTAAACCCCAGAAAGAAAACAACTGTGCATTGTATTGATACGTTTCAACATAATCCCAACGGTAATAACGTGTGTTGTTCTGCGGGTCATGCGTATGCGCATAAATATGCACATCTTTTTTTGATGTATCCTGTTGCCAGCTGATACTGTCTATAGGAGGTGTTTGTTTTACCGGAACAAAATCCGATTGATAAATGCTGCCATTCGATGTGGTTATTTTCAACCGGTATTTTGCCGCTGTTCCAAGATTTAAAGGCGCACTGTTATACCTGCCATCACCCTGCGGTACAAGAAAATAAGATGCATTATTATCGCTTTCAATAAAAACCTGCGCACCCAGTTCCGGTTTTGGCGGAAGGCTGTCTGTCAGGTTTTTTGTACGGCTTAAAGTGATCGTTGTGATCCCATTTGCGCCGGCATTTATCACCCCATCGATCACTAAATAGTTATAGTTGACCGTTATAACCGTTGGCTGGTAAGGTTTTTTACAGGCAACCATTACCAGCAACAGTACCGACAGATATTTTATACTGTTCTTCATTGCCAGAAACTTGGTTTTATACTTGTTCCGCCTCTTCTTGTACAATCAAGGCAATATGTTTTTAATACCGCCAGCTGGCCGGGTGTAATAAAATAAAACGGCGAAAAGCTTGTGTCGAAAAAGGTATAATGCAGGTAGTCATTCGGATCCTGCAAGGCAACAACCTGAACACAAATATTGTTAGCAGGATCAGTATACTTCCAGTTTGTTAGCTGGCTGTTATCGATAAATATCCTTTTTTCTGTTACAGATGTGGCGCTTATAAAACCTATCACCGGTTCATTCGGATTGGTGGTACATTTCACATTACCTGCCAGCTGCGATGGTTGCGGGTCAAATACAGTGCCTGTTTCCTGCGTTGCCTTCTTTAATATTTCCCAGTATTGATAAGCTTCCAACGTTAATGCATATTGTTTTACATCAATACTGTAACGTATGTTAAGTTTCTCAGTGCTGTCTGCAAGAAAATTAAGCGGCGCATAGCTCACCACATCCTGGCTCAGCGCTGCAGTTGATGCTGTAATGATATTGGTAGAATTTTCAGTACCCCAGCAATTATATACCTGTGTGGTTGAATCGCGGTAGAAGATCCTGCGGTTGTTTACGCCCAACATTGCCTGGCTGGACGAGTGGTACAACCATGTTTCTGCAAAATCCCAGCGGTAATAAATGGTTTTGTTTTGCGGGTCGTGCGTATGCACAAACATTTTTACCCCTTTATCCTGTTTCCATGTTATACTGTCGATAGCAGGGGATGCTTTGGCTGTAACAAAATCAGAAATATAGGAACTGCCGTTATGTGTGATGATCTTTAAACGGTATTTAGCAGCAGTGCCAAGATTTAATGGAGCTGTTTGATAAGTGCCATCATTCCCTTGTTGTATTACATTGTATAAACCACCCGCATCTGTTTCGATCACTACCTGTGCCTGCAGTTCAGGATTTGAAACAGTAACGGAATCGCCAAGGTTACGCGAGCGGCTGAGCTTGATCGTAGTAACAGCATTGGCAGCTGTATTGATCACGCCATCGATCACCAGGTAAGCATTATTGCCTGTGATCGCTGCGGGTTCATATGGTTTCTTACAACTCATGGTTATCATCAGCGCGGATAAAAAAAATAATGCCGCCTTTTTTTTCACGCTGCTAAAATTTGAAATTATAGGTTACAAAAGGTATCGCTGTTCCAAAGATCGATAGCTGGTATCCTTTGATCAATCCATTCTCCTGGATAAAATAGATCGAGTACGGATTCTGCCGCGCAAACATATTATACACACCAAGCGACCATGAACTATGCGCCAGTTTTTTGATCTTATGATTGCCTTCGATATTTACAGAAAGATCTGAACGTATATAATCCGGTATGCGGTATTGGTTCCTGTCTGAATAATACACCCGCTGCGCTCCTGCCTGGTTAAAGATCGCGATCGGTAAAGTGATCGGCCTGCCGGTACTGTACACTGCATTCAATGAAATACTTACCCTGTGCGAGAATTTATAGTTGCCGATAAAATTCACGTTATGCGGTTTATCAAAATTGGCAGGGTAATAATTTCCTTTGTTGATCAGTTCGCCTGCGATCGGGTCATCCATTTTCAAACGCGTGCTTGAATAGGTATAACTCAGCCATCCGTTTAATTTACCTTCTGTTTTCTTGATCATAAATTCAGCGCCGTATGCTTCGCCTCTTGTGTTGATCACATCCGTTTCAATGTGTTTGTTCATGATCAGCGTAGCGCCGCTTTTATAATCGAGATAGTGATTGATCTGTTTGTAATACACTTCAACAGATGTTTCGATACTGCCGGAGAAATTGCGGTAGTAACCCATTGAAACCTGGTAGCCTTCCTGCGGCGGAATATTCGGATCGCTCAGTTTCCAGATATCCGTTGGCGAGATAGCAGTAGTGTTTGACAAAGTATGTATGTACTGGCGCAACGTATTAAAACTTGCCTTCACCGAAGCATCGGCTGAAAGGCTGTAACGCATAGCCAGCCTGATCTCCGGGCCGGAGTAGGTTTTGATATTTTGTCCCGGGCCAAAATGCGCCGTATCTGTAACACTCGTGGTGCTTCTTGGCGAACCCGGAATATAATGATACACATCATGCGGGCCGAGATAACTATACAGTGAATAACGGATGCCGGCATTGATAGAAAAATCTGGCGAGATATTATACCTGTCGCCAAGATATAAAGCAGATTCCATCGCCTGCTCTGCCGGAACCGTATTGGGTACAACCAATGATTGCGGCGAATCGGGTTGATATGATCCGGGATGTATCTTATAATAAATAGAATGCACCCCGAAATTGATCGAGTGCTGATTATTCGGATTATAATTGAACTCCGTCCTGAAATGTGTCTGATTGATATCGTACGATAATTTATAAGCGTTTACAGGAACCAGGTTGCTGCCAAAAGAATAATCATACCTGTCCACTCCCGCCGATACCACGCTGAAAAAACGATTATTAAAAATATGTTTCCATTTGATAATGCCGTTCTGGTTGCCATACTTATATAATGTATCGCTGTTTAAGCGGAACTGGTCGTGACTGATATAACCGGTTACATAAATGGTATTCTTTGCATTGACCGTACTCGTGATATTTAAGTTAAGGTCATAAAACGATGCGCTGCTGTTTTGATAAGCGGAATTGGGAACCTGTTTTAATAACCAGTCGGAGTAAGTTGTTCTTCCGCCCAAAATAAATGTGGTCTTGCCTTCTTTATCAAGCGGCCCTTCCAGGGTGAGCCTGCTTGTAAGCAAACCGATACCGCCGGTACCGGATAATTTTTTGCTGTTGCCATCGCGTGTAGAAACATCGAGTACGGATGATAAACGCCCGCCGTATTTTTCAGGAATGGCGCTTTTGTATAACTCCACTCCTTTTACCACATCTGTATTAAAAGCAGAAAAGAAACCGAATAAATGGGATGGGTTATAAATGGTGGCATCATTCAGTAAAATTAAATTCTGGTCGGCAGCGCCGCCGCGAACATTAAAACCGGTGCTTGCTTCACCAACAGATGTTACACCGGGCAAAGTAAGTACCACGCGCAAAATATCAGATTCTCCTAAAACAGTGGGTACCTGTTTGATCGTGCGGATGTTCACTTTATCAACACCCATTTGCGTGCTTCTTACATTCGATTTTTTTTCGGTGGTTACTGTTACACCTTTTAAACTCGCGATATAATCTTCCAATTCAATATTCAGTTTGCCATCTGAATACATCATCAGCTGCCGTTTGGTATCTTTCATGCCCAAACTGTTTATATGCAGCAGCTGCCTGCCTTTAGGCAGCGTGATAGAGAAATAACCAAACTGGTCGGTAATGGTTTTCACCGCGGGCGTATCTACATACACCACTGCGCCACTGATCGCTTCGCCGCTTTTGATATCGCGCACATAGCCCACCAGTATGGCGCTTCCGCGGCCGATGGTATTTGTTTTGGCGCCGATCTCAAATAATTTTTTTTCCAGTGAGGCTTTGAGTTTATCTTTTTCTGTATCGCCCGCTGCCAACGCTATTACCGGTTCAGCGGTGGTGTCTTTTGTGATCTTATTCCTGCTGAAAAAATCCGGCGCCAATGCGGTCTGTATCTTATAATTTTTAGTTAGGTACACATGCCCGTCAACATCCACAGCATATTGGAAACCTGTATGCTGGAATACCTGTTGCAATATTTCTGTGATCGTTGCTTTGTCTGCTTTAATAGTTACATGAAGCGTATCTGTTTCAGCAGTATTAAAATAGAACCGGTAGGCTGATGTATTTTCAATGGTTTGTACAAACTGTGTAAATGAAACATTCGTTACATCGATACTGATGCGTTGTTCGTTTTGTGCCATGGCCCTGTTACTGCCAAATAAAAAGCAGCATGCCGGCAACAAAAAAAACAACCTCATCAAACGCATATTTATTTTTTTAACTGCTCATAAAAAGACACCGTTTGCACAATGGTTTTAGGCGGGTCTTTTTTATAATTGATATCGCGCCTGTTCAGGAATTTCCGGATCTCTGCTTTCTGGTCTTTAAAAACCGATTGCAGGTCGCCTTCTCCTTCAACAGCATGGTATTTTCCATCTTTCACTATATAGTAATGATCATACTCCGTAAACTTTGAAGTATTGTCTTCTGCCTTTGCTGAAAGTTCGATCTTATTCACCCGCCTGAACAGTACAACAATATTTCCGCCATGCAGTTTTTCATAAAAACCGGTAGCGATCAGTGAATTGTTGGAACTATCAGCAACCACACGTACAAATGCATGTGTGCCGATAGTGAAAGAATAAACCTTCTCTCCTAACAACTGGATATTATTTTCTTTTGAAAATGTTTTTGTTACCAATACATCGCGCAGCATATCATAGGAAAGCGGAACGTTTTCATATAAAGTGCCGTCGTAGTTCACTGAACCCTGCTGGAATTCTTCGGTCATAAAAAAAGGGTGCCCCACGGTCCGGTTCCAGTAACGTTCATAAGCAATACCATTATAGAGATAGGAGTTGATACCAACGCTTTTCATGTATTGGGCGCGGACAGCAGAAAGAGACCTGGCATTGAGTGCGGAGTCGGACAAAGCATCCTGCGCAAAAAGTCCGCGGCAGGGCAAGCAGGCAAAAAAATACAGGATCAGAAATAGAGCCTTCCTTTTCATTAAGTTCCGGTTATGGCAGTAACTGGTTAATAGAATAAGGAAGATACCGTAAAAATGTATGACGGAAAAATGATTTGGATGAATCTCTCCGAAAGCGCTATATATTTCGGTGAATTGCTGCCGCTACGTAACTTCGCGTTATGTAAAGCTTATGAAAAGACTAGCATGGTTTCCCGTTATTATATTGATGGCCTGTGGCGGGAAACAACAGGATTACCGTAAAGCAGAAGATGCATTGGATGCCGGAAGGGAATATATCAATGCCAGTTTGCAGGGCGATTTCTCCAAAGCCGCTTTTTATGTTGTGCCGGATGAAAAAAATAAGCAGGCATTAAAAGATATCGAAAAACAATACCGTGAAAAAGACAAAGAAGGAAGGCAGCAGTTAAGGACAGCCTCGATCGATATCAGCGAAGTAAAAGATATAACAGACAGCATCACAACCATTCATTATAACAATTCATTTGACAAAGTGCCGCATGTTTTATTTGTGGTAAAACAAAATAATACATGGCTGGCGGATATCAGTAAAACCCAATGATCATTTTATGCTGCTGAAAAATATCGTACTGGTAGGTTTGGGAGGAATGATCGGTTCCGTAATGCGGTACCTCACTTCTCATTTCATCAGGCACGACAGTTTCCCATACGCTACCTTTACGGTAAACATAGTGGGTTCGTTATTGATCGGCGCGATCATGGGTGTGGCATCAAAACAGGAGGGTTTTGGCAACTGGCGCTTATTTCTCGCAACCGGTGTCTGCGGCGGCTTCACAACATTTTCCGCATTTGCCTGGGAGAATATGCAAATGATACAACAGGCAAGGTATGGTGCATTTATATTGTATACAGGTGCTTCATTATTATTTGGAATTGCTGCTGTGATGTTGGGATACTTAATTACGAAGTAGTTAAATGGAGTTAAAAAAGTTAAACAGGGTTAAAACAAGTAGTAATGATCATGTAACTCTTTAACCATTTTAACCTCTTTAACCTCTTTAACCTCTTTAACCTTTTTAACCTCTTTAACCTTTTTAACTTTTTTAACTCCATTTAACCACTTTAACTTTTTTAACCCTATTTAACCAACTAAAATGATCCAACAAAACGTACTCCATCCCTGGCACGGCGTTCCTTACGGAGAGAATGCACCGCGAACAGTAAATGCGATCATCGAAATACCGCAGGGCTCGAGATGTAAATATGAAATAGATAAACCAAGCGGTTTATTAAGGTTGGACAGGGTGATCTTTTCATCGTTCTATTATCCGATCAATTATGGTTTTATTCCGCAGTCATACGGAGGCGATAAAGATCCATTGGATATTCTGGTGATCACTTCCTTACCCGTTCAGCCACTAACTTTAATGGAAGCCAAAGTAGTTGGCGTAATGCAGATGATCGATGGCGGCGACCCGGATGATAAGATCATTGCCGTTGCAGCAACCGACCCCGGTGTAAACCATTATAACAATATTGAAGAACTGCCCAAACATTTCTTTGATGAACTCCGCCATTTTTTTGAAGAGTATAAAAAACTCGAAAACAAAACTGTGGTAGTGGAAGACTTCGGCGATAAAGCGCAGGCGCTCACCATCATTGAAGAAGCCATCCGTTTTTATAAAGAAACATTCCTCAAATAAACTGGATCCTATTTTTCAATCCGTGTAATCCGTAATCGTGTCAACAAAAACTAAACCCATGACTTTTACCATTCTGATCCTGCTGATCATCATCGGCCTGGCTGCCGGCTTTTTGAGTGGTTTGATAGGTATTGGCGGCGGTATCATTATCGTACCGGCACTTGTTATATTCCTTGGTTTTTCGCAGAAACTTGCCCAGGGAACTTCACTGGGTATTTTATTATTGCCTGTTGGCATACTGGCGGTGATACAATATTATAAGCAGGGATACCTGAATGTAAATTATGTGGCCATCGTAGCCGTTGCATTTGTATTGGGCGGTTTTCTGGGAAGCAAACTGGCGCTATCGGTTAGTGATGAAAAGGTAAAGAAGATATTTGCCATCATCATGATGCTCATCGCTATTAAAATGCTGTTTTTCGATACCGGCAAACCCAAGCTGTCAAAGGATCCTGTGGCTTCTTCAACAAATATTCAACAATCGGGCGATTGAATATGGCAAAATCATTTCGCGCCCTTATCTTTGCTCAAAATCAACAGTCATGGAAGTAAAACAATCAAGAGGTAAATACTGGGCGCTTTGTTTTTTATGGTTAGCCATCCTGGTAACCATGCTGATCGTTTATCGCCAGTTTGCATGGCTGGCACTTCCCGGTACCGTTACTTATCTGGCAAAAGCGCTCGACCTGTTTTAATTCATCCACCTTATTTATAATTTATAAAAAAAGCAACTCGTTGAGTTGCTTTTTTTTGCCCTTCTTTTCTACCCCCGCCCCTGAAGGGGAGTTTGGCTCCCCTTCAGGGGCGGGGGTAGAAAATGATTCTCTTCCAATTACTAACTACTAACTACTAATTGAATCTTTTAATGATCCTCAACTTATGCGTCCTCTCCCCCGTATCGCTGTTAATAATTCCCATCGTATCAATTTTATCGATCCGTACTTTGCCTGCTGAATGAATGATCGTATCCGCATTATACAAAATGCCCACATGGGTGATCTTTCCTTCCTCATTATCAAAAAAAGCAAGATCGCCGCATTGCGCTTCCTGTAAAAAACCAACTACTTCACCCCCCACCGCCTGCTGGTATGCATCACGCGGCAAGGGTTTATTGAAGAAACGGAATACCTGTTGTGCAAAGCCACTGCAGTCAATTCCAAATACCGATCTCCCACCCCATAAATAAGATGTGTTCAGGTATTGCATGGATATATTTTTTATCTGCTCTTCTGAAAATATCGCTTCCGCCGGGTTCCATGTTTTACCATTGTATGCAATAGCATGTTTACCGATCTGCGCTTTGCCATTATTAAACACCGATAAAGATGTTCCGAATGAAATGTGTAAAGCATTCCCATCCAGTTCAACTGTATTGCTCCATTCGGCGCTTAGTAATTTATTATCCTGGTCAACCTGTGAAACATCGATCGTTGTTAACTGGCCCGTTTGGCACCATCCTTCATAATCATCATACACACAACGGATCTTTGTGTGAATGCCCGATTCTTCTATCGTTTCCGCCAGTTCTCCAAACAATAACTGGCTCACCATTTCCGAACGGTGCGCCGCTTCTTTGCGCACAGGTGCTACCGGAACCATTGACATAACAAAAGCCATATTGCTAATTTGAAGTCAAGATATGGAATTTTACAGCTACGGCATCTTACATAAAATGCTTTATTTTGAGACAGTGAGCAAGGATAAGTATGACCATATTACCGACACTGAACTGTTAGAAAAATTCTACAGCGACCACGACAATCAATGGCTCGGAATCGTATTGCAACGATATACCATGTTGTTGCTGGGAGTATGCATGAAATATTTAAAGAACGAAGAAGAAGCCAAGGATGCCGTACAGCAGATCTTTCTGAAATCCATCACTGAATTGGCTAAATACAAAGTGGCCTATATCAAAAGCTGGCTGTATATGGTGGCGCGTAACCATTGTTTGATGAAGCTGCGCGACAGGAATATATTTATGCCGGTTGACGATAACACAAAATTAGCAGCACAGGAAACCGACCGCAAAGAACTGGCCGAAAAGGAAATAACGCTTGGCCTGCTCGAAACATCACTCGAAGAGTTGAACCCGGAGCAAAAAACCTGTGTAACTTTATTCTACCTGCAAAAGAAAAGCTACCAGGAAATCGTTGACGAAACAGGCTACAGCTTATTACAGGTAAAAAGTTATATCCAGAACGGTAAACGAAACCTGAAAATACTGGTCGAAAAGAAAATGAACCACGCCGAATGACAGAACTGAAAGATATATTGAACCATGATGAGGAACTGGATTCCGAAGAACTGGTGCGTTACTTACAGGGTAATGCAACAGACGAAGAAAGATTTGCCATTGAAAAACAAATGGCCGGTTCTGATTTTATAAATGAAGCCGTTGAAGGCCTGCAGAATTTTAAAGATCCCGCGCAGGTTGCCGAATATGTAAAACAGTTGAACCAGCAGTTACAAAAACAAACTGCCAGGAAACTCAGCAAAAAAAGAAAAAGGAAATTAAAAGACCAGAACTGGCTCACCATCGCCATCCTCGCAATTCTTGCTTTGTGTATAGCAGGTTTTTTTCTTGTACATTTTTATAGCCGCAAATAATTTACCGGGCTTCAGATCACAAACTCAGCTTCGTTGTGTCACTCACTTCTACTTTCAGTCCACTATGGAACACATGTGTTGGAAAGAAATCGTTGCAATATTTATTTTGCCGCGCCTTTAATTTTGCCGTACCATTCAGGTTTGCTACGTCCTTTAAACTTGCCGCGCCCTTTAGGGCGTGGATCAATGTTTCTATTATTCCTTTTCTCCGGGACTTTAGTCCCAGGTTCACTTATAAAATCAAATGAGCATTGTTGACACGGGGCTAAAGCCCCCTGTCAACAAATAAACCAATATCGTATCCACCCTAAAGGGCGCGGCAAACCTGAATGATAAAGCAAAATTAAAGGCGCGGCAGAAAATAATTTTTCTTCCCAAGGCCTATGAATGTGCAACAAAAACAAGCCCCGTAATATTTTACAGGGCTTTATAGACAGGGTTGGTAAGTAGTAGCCGTTATTTTTTCTTTGCTGCTTTTTTAGGCGCCGCTTTCTTTACTGCTGCTTTTTTTACTGCAGGCTTTGCCGGTGCGGCAACTTTCTTCTTGGCAGGTGCTTTTTTAGGTTTATGATGTAACCCGTCTGCCAGGATCTTTGCAGCTTTTTTGATCAGTTTCTTAAATTTTTTATCCGCGGATTGCGCCATATGGCCGATGGCATTATCCAGTTTTGTAGCAATGTCAGAACGCAGCTGTTTTTTAGAAGGCGAACCGGTCTTTTGTGTACTCATTATTTTTTCAGTTTTAAAATGATAACATAAACTTAATACAAAACAACGAAGTACTATGTTAAGTTTTTTGTAGACAACCGGCAAATTAACGGCTTACAGGTGTATATCACTTTTTAAAATCCGAAACAAATCAAAACTGCGCCTCTGCGCCTTTGCGTGCATTTTTTTCACGCAAAGGCGCAGAGGCGCAGTAATCAGCATATAAAGCCATACTAAACTCATCAAACTAAAACACCACTCGGTACGGTAATTATTAATTCACGATTCGGTAACGTTCCGGTAACAATTTCGACATGTTGCAGTTGGAACTTTGGAAAACCATTTGAAATGAATAAACGGCCCGTAGAAGTTGTTGTTATCAGTGATGTTCATTTAGGCACGTATGGCTGCCATGCCGCCGAACTCGTGCATTACCTCAAAAGTATCGAACCGCAGATATTGATCCTTAACGGCGATATTATTGATGGCTGGCAGTTCTCCAAACGCTATTTTCCTCCTTCCCATTTACAGGTGATCAAAGAGATCATGAGCCTGTTGACCAAAGGAACCCGCGTGATCTATATCACCGGCAACCATGATGAATGCCTGCGCCGTTACTCAGGAATGCATGTAGGCAATTTACAACTCACCGATAAAGTAGTACTCGAGATCAATGGAAAAATGACCTGGGTATTTCATGGCGATGTGTTTGATGCAACCACACGCGGCGGCGCCAAACTGCTTGCCAAACTGGGCGGGCATGGATACGACCTGCTGATCGTACTCAACCGTTTTATCAATTACCTGTTACAGGTAATGGGAAAAGAAAAAATGAGCCTGAGTAAAAAAGTAAAGAATGGTGTGAAGAAAGCCGTTGCATGGATCGGGAATTTTGAAGAAACGGCTGCAGAACTCGCAATCAACAAAAAATATGATTATGTGATCTGCGGGCATATTCACCAGCCCCAAAAACGTGTGGTTGAAACAAAAGATGGCAGCGTTACTTATTTAAACAGCGGCGACTGGATAGAAAACCTCACCTCGCTCGAATACAACAATGGAGAATGGGAAATATTTCATTTTGATATGGCCGGCTTCAACAGCAAAGAAAAATTTGAAAGAAAGTTGCCGCCGCTTGAAGTGATCTCAACTGAAATTGATATGTACCTAACTTCTTTAACTGCATAATATGAAAATATTATACGCCGTACAGGCAACGGGTAACGGGCACATTGCAAGGGCAACAGAACTTCTTCCCTATTTACAACAGTATGGAACAGTGGACGTGTTTCTCAGCGGCAGCAACAGCAGTATCGATGTGGCGCTGCCGGTTACTTACCGAAGTAAAGGCCTCAGCCTTTTTTACGGGCACAGCGGCGGGTTGAATTATACCAGGATGATACGATCCTTTGCACCGCTGCGTATCATGCGCGAAGTGCAGAGTTTGCCAGTTGAGAAATATGATCTCGTGATCAACGATTTTGAAGCCATTACATCACTTGCCTGCAGGCAGAAAGGAATTCCTTTTATACACTTCGGGCACCAGGCAAGTTTTGTTTCTGATAAAACGCCAAGGCCGAAGAAAAAAGATATCATTGGCGAGTGGCTGTTGCATCATTATGCATCATCGCCGAATAATATCGGTTTGCATTTTGCATCGTATGATGATTTTATCTGTTCGCCTGTTCTAAAAAAACAGGTTCTGGAAACCGATCCGGTTAACAACGGGCATATAACCGTTTATCTTTCGCATTATTCTGATGCAGTGGTTGAAGCGGCCCTTTCAAAAGTAAGCGGTGTTTGTTTTCAGGTCTTCTCAAAAGAAAAAAAAGAGGTTGTAAAAAAAGGCAACCTTGTTTTTATGCCCGTAAATAATAAAAGTTTTACAGAAAGTTTAGTCAACTGCGAAGGCGTTATTACCGGTGCAGGTTTTGAAACGCCCGCAGAAGCATTATACCTCGGAAAAAAATTAATGTGCCTGCCTATTCGCGGGCAATATGAGCAGTTATGCAATGCGGAAGCTTTACGTGCATTCGATGTACCGGTGATCAATTCCATCGGCCATGATTTTGTATCGAAAGTTGAAAACTGGTTATCCGGCGGGCAACAAAAAGTATTAAGCCTCAACCAGTCAACGGATAATATTATAGAGCAGGTAATTGCAAAAGGAATGAGCGCCGTACACGAAAAAGATAACAATCCTGCATGGTTATCGCCTGCGTTCTGAATTCATATTATGGTAATACCGATCCGGCAGAATAATAATGAGGTAAAGATATCTTCGCACAGCTAAGCAAGCAGTTTATACATTTCTCATGTTTCGTAACCGGGCCATCTCTATGGCCCGGTTCTTTTGTTAAAGAAGTTAAACTGGTTAAAAAGTTTAAATAGGGTCAAGAAAATAAATACAACTTCCTTAACCCTATTTAACCTTTTTAACTTCTGTAACCTTCTTGACTTAAATTATTCTACGTACAAAAATTCAGCAAGCGACGCACTCGACCAGGTTTCTTTTTCAGGAACCCACGGGCATAAATGATCTTTGATACGGATCATGATATCCCATACCTGGCTAATGCAATTTTTACCATTCAAACTTTGCGGAACGGATAGTACCGCTTCATCTTCCCGCGCCAGAAGTTCACCAGTGACGGCATACACTTTATGATGGAAGAATTTCCCCAGCATTTTTGCCTGGCGGCCAAAAACACAGTTCCCAAGCACAATACCCAATACTTCAAAAGTATCCGGATGCACAATGGCATTTTGATGGAGATAAGCTATCAATTCGCCGGAACGGTTATATAATGAGTGCATGAAATAAAGTTAACTGATCAAACCAGCTTTGCAACTGTGTTTACAATAACTTAACCTGCAATTTGTGCGCCATGAAGCTTATCCCCAATCTCCCGTTTGTTATTAACACCACAGAGATCTTCAACGGATACTTTTATCAATTATCTTTCTTTCAGAGTTTGCGCTAAATTGCCGCAGATATGCATACCGACTGGTTGAATTTATTGATACAGCAACTAAAAGAAACAGGCTGGCTCCAATGGATCGCTGTAATTCTTGGCATAGCGGAAGTGTTGTATGCCAAAGCCAATAAGATCCTGTTATATCCTGTAGGCATTGCGGCTACCTTACTTTCCATTTACCTGTTATACAGCGTAGGGCTTTTTGCTGAATGTTTATTGAACGGTTATTATGTAGTAATGAGTTTTTATGGATGGTGGTACTGGATAAAAAAGAAAAACCTTCCGCCGGTTGCAGTGTCTTATTGCAACAAAAAAGAATGGACAATAACAGCCTGCATTGTTGTGATCGGATGGGTCTTGCTGGCCTTCCTTCTCAAACGCTTCACTTCTTCCACTGTTCCTGTTTGGGATGCATGGGTAAGCGCTACTGCATGGGCCGGCATGTGGCTGCTTGCCAAACGCAAAATTGAGAACTGGGTATTACTTAACATATCCAATGCTTTTGCCATTCCTTTATTGTTTTATAAACAACTGCCGCTTTTTGCAATGCTTACTATTTTTCTTTTTGTTATTGCGGTACAGGGTTATTATCAATGGAGAAAAATCATACAACAACATCATGAACCCGGCCCCTCATCCATCACAGTTTATTGATCGGCATCTGGTGCAGAAGATCCGCAGCCTTTCTGCAGAAGCAGAAGCAATGCGCAGGCTGCATCCGGGCCAACTCGCAATTATCTATGCACAAAAATGGTTTAACCTGTTTGTGCCTGATGAATATCATGGCCTTGCCCTATCGCTTGTGGATGGTTTGAGAACAGAAGAAGCGCTTGCATGGACAGATGGCAGTACAGGATGGACAGTTACTTTATGCAGCGGCGCCAACTGGTTCATTGGATTTCTTTCACCGGCAACCAGAGAAAATTTTTTTACAGGCCATACGGTTTGTCTCGCAGGAAGCGGCAGGCCATCGGGCATAGCAGTGATGGCAGAGAATGGCTATATCATTAACGGCAGCTGGAACTATGCCACAGGTGCGCCATTTGCAACTGCGTTCACTGCGAATTGTTTAATTGAAAAAGATGGGGAAATTCAATCCGATGATAATGGCCAGCCAAAGATGCAGGCTTTTATTTTTGAAAAAGATGAAGTAACTATTCACGATAACTGGCAGGTAACCGGGATGATCGCCACAGCGAGCCATCGTTTTGACATAAAAGATCTATTTGTACCGGAAGAACGCTGTTTTACGATCTCTGATAAAACAACTGTTCTGTCACACCCCATTTATCAATATCCATTTTTGCAATTCGCAGAAGCTACCCTTGCTGTTAACAGTTCAGGCATGGCTTTGCATTTTTTAGAACTTTGCGAAACGATCTTTAAGGAAAAGAAAATAAACAACGGCCTGCTGGAAAGGTCTTTTAACCAATTACAACATGCAAGGGAATTATTTTATACAACCGTTCTCACAACATGGAACGAAATAACCACTTCAAAGAATATTCCGCCTGAATTATTACAACAGGTAAGCAGTACGAGCAGGATGCTCGCCGCAACAGCAAGGCAATTAACAGATGAATTATATCCGTATTGTGGGCTAACCGCAGCAAACCCGCACACAGAGATCAACCGCGTATGGCGCGACCTGCATACGGCGAGCCAGCATTCATTGCTTACTTTTCCGCGATAAAAAATGCTGCGTTGTTATAATTCCCTTACCCAGATATTCCGGTAACTGAGTGGTTCGCTCTTATCGCCGTGCGCCTGCAATTTAATGGGCGATGCGCCATGTTTTGTATAAGAAGGTTTACCGATGTACAATGTTTTACCAATAAGTTCAAAATTGTTTTGAACAAGCACGCCATTCAGGAAAACGGTTACTTTGGCCGTTGATCTTACAGAACCGTCTTCATTGAATACAGGAGCCGTCCATATCACATCATAACTCTGCCATTCACCTGCCTGCAGCGTAGGGTTTACAAGTGGGATGGCCTGTTTGTAAATACTTCCTGCCATTCCATTTACATAGGTTTTGTTTTCGTAATTATCCAGCACCTGCAATTCATACCCGTCATCACCTTTACCGGTTGATGCTAAAAAAACACCGCTGTTGCCGCGTGCCTGCCCTGTGCCGGTAATATTGGCCGGGATGCGCCATTCGATATGTAGCTGATAATTGTTAAAAGATCTTTTGGTTTCGATGTTCCCCGTACTCTTATCAACGGTCATGATATCGCCATCAACGATCCATTTGGCCGGGCTCCTGTCGCTCACCGTTACCCACTCGTCTAAATTCTTGCCATTAAATAAAATAACCGCATCCGAAGGAGCTGCACCGATCGTTTTACCCGGTGTGACCTTTTTGGGAACGGGTGTCCAGACTTCTGTTTCTTCCGGTTTGGTATATTGTTGTGAATAAGCTGATAATACACTTGCGGATAAAATCAATGCAAGCAATAAAGTTCTTTTCATGGCAGTATGTTTTTTTAAAAATACAAAAGAAAGCTCACCCGCTGTCTTCATTCTTCTACATTTATCAGGTACGGGCACGATTTTTTAATCGCTTTTCCAAAGCACCATTATGTATATCAGTTTTAATTTCAATGACACATTTTACAGCGGCACCGCTACCCTGCTCGAAAATGAAAAAGAAACGCAATACATCATCGACCTGAATGATTCCAACCCTGAACCGATCCAGTTCATTCTGCACTATCAGGATGGCAAATGGACAAGTGAAGATGAAATTGGCCAGGGCCTGGTAACGGCTGCGGGCTGCGAGATAGATCATTATGATAAAGAATCGCAGGAAGAACCGTTGATGCCTAATAATTATTATGCATTATAATAGTTGTTTGGCCGATCATGCTATTCATCAAAGATCGAATCAAGTTTTTCAAGCGAAAAAGGTTTTTCCAGCCTTGTAAAATCCGAATCGTTATTTGCAACCGGGTATGGCGGAGCGTCAAACGCAGTAAGTAGCACAATACGCATTTTGGGGAATGTACGCTGCATCTTTGCCGCCATTGCCCAACCAAGCCCATCAGGTAAATGATGATCAAGAAATAAAATATCCGGTACCTGTTCGTTTATTTTAGCAATTCCTTCTTCCAGAGTTGGTGCAGTATCTACCTTATATGCTTTTTTGCTGTAATGGTTTTTGATCAGCGTGCTGCCGTCAATGTCGTCATCAATAACCAGTAAATTCTTTTTCATAAGCTGTTTTTTTCCTCACGTAGTAAAAAAATCATGCCTGGCTCTTTACATCTTCCTGAACCATTGGTAACCAATAAAAACGTTCTATTTGTGGACTACCTGTTTATAACCATATTCATCATGCGTATAACCTGTGTGCACTAACATTGCGGTAATATTGGGATAACAATTTGATCATACATTGTAGATAACTTTATGTCATGCAGGCAAAAAATATTCTGATCATAGTAATAGTTGTTATTGGAGCTATAGCATTAATTATCTTTCTCATCCGCAAAAACAGGAATGATATCATTACACTAAATCCCGATGCAGAAGATGCAGTAGAGGAAACACACGAAGATGAAATAAGAAAAAAAGAAAAGAACTGAATTAATTTTCTTTTGCAGTAACCGGCAGGAATTTTTCTCCCTTTGGCGTAACATAATGCAGTGAATTATTTTTGCTTACCGGCTTGATCCATCCACGCGCGATAAAAATTTCAGTCAGCAAACCATCCAGCCTGCCACTGATGTGCGTGTATATTTTCGGCATTGCTTTTTTTGCAGATAGCGTTGTAGCCATAAGAACAATTTGGACATGAAAGCTAAAAGATCGATTTGGATTTTGCAAAATTCCAGGTTATTTTTTATACACACGCTCAATAGGCGCCGCAACAGGGTGTTCGGCGGTAAAATGAAACCCAAGCAACGATGCAAAAGTTGCCGCCAGTTGCTTTTGATATAATACAGAAGGTGTTTTTACCTCGCCCAGCGGTTTGGTATCCGGCCCGATTGCTGCGATCCAGATCTGCCCGGCATCGGCCACATCATCGCCATGTTCGCACCAGTTGCCGGATGGTTTATTGCCGTCTCCCCGGCCATGGTCGCAGGTAATGATCAATGTTGTTTTATTTTTGTATTGCGGATCCAGCTGGATCGTGTTCCATAAGTCGGCGATCATGCCGTCTTCTGCGTGAGCGCTTTTTAAATACTGGTCATACATTCCATTATGCGCAAAATCATCGGTCTCATCAAAACCGATAAACAATACTTTGGGCCGATACTCTTTAAAATATTCTTTCGCCGCGAGATAAGTGATGATATCGGGCCTCACGCCTATCGGCTCTGCTGCCAGGAACTGCATGTCGTTGAGTATGGAAAAATTTTTAGATCCGAACTTCAGTGAATCGGTATCTGCATTGATATAAATACCGCTTCGTTTCTGATTGAGAATAAATGGAAAAACATCCCAGGTAGTAAACGCCGCTACTTTTCCTTCATAACCCGGCTGTTTATTGATGAACTCAAGGACATTGGTATTTTTATTTAAAATTTTATCGTTGGAATTTACTGCAGGATCCGGGTACCCGGTAAAGATCTCATTATACCCGGGATAAGAATATTTATAGGGATTCGCATTATCAACATCATTGGCATATGCACGGTTGCCATAGATCTGCCCTTCTTTCGCTATTACCGACCAGATAAACGGGAACAGTTCTTTTCTTCGCTCATCGATATCTTCCTTCCAGAATTTTTCATTGATACCGGCGCTGTCTTTGGTAAATTTTTTATTCAGCATCAGTGCATGTTCCGCGCCGCCAAACAGTTCCTGCCAGCGCATGCCATCGAGTGTTACGATGACGATGTTTTCTGTCTGTGTCTGTTTTTTTGTTTTTACCGGAAAGATAAAACTAACATCCATCATCACGAAAGCCAGGATCATTAACACGCTTGCTTTATGCATACCCAAAACTATCACTGCTATGTTACGTCAATATTTCCCCATCGATTCCTTAATCATTACATAATATACGCTGCATTATTTCTTATTGAAATTGCACACCCTGTAAAAATCTTTTACGCTCTTTGCGAACCCTTTGCAGCTTTGCGTTACAGTTTTTTTATTACATGCATAGTCCGGCCAAAAAAATTATCGGTAAATAGGATTCATTATGATCTGATAAAAACAGGCCAATTCTATAGTAATTCTGAAGAGAATCTGTAGAAGTTGTAGAGAATCTGAATTTGGTATTATTAAATCATGAATATGTTGTTACCAAATTATTATTTCAAGATCCCTGCGAAGTGGCCAAAGATACAGGAAGGTAGTTTCGTTTCTTAAATAAGAAACTGCTTATATGCAAACATTTTACAGAAAAATCTATTTCCTTTTTCTTTCTGCTTTTCTGTCAACCGCCTGTTTGGCCGGTACCATTCATGGCAAGGTCATTGATAGCAAAACCGGTGAGCCCCTTGCAGGCGCCACCGTACAGATAGAAAAGAATTCCATCAAATTATTTACCACTGTTAATCTCGATGGCAGTTATGTTTTTAAAAATGTTCCGGCAGGAAAATATGAGCTTACTATAAAACTGCTCGGTTACCAGACAGTGACGGAGCATGGGGTTTCTGTTGCTGCTGATAACAGCCTTGTGTTGTTCAATACATCGATGAAAAGCGAATCGGCTGAATTGGAATCTGTAACTGTAAGCGCCGGCGGAAAGGAAACGGATCATACTGTACGCGGGTTGGAAAAAACCGCGCCGGTACTGGAAAATATCTTATCGCAAAAAACAATAGAGTTGCTTCCCGACCTTACTGTTGCCAATGCTTTGCAACGCGTATCCGGTGTGGCGATCCAGAGAAGTTCGAGCGGTGAGGGGCGTTATGCGATCATCAGGGGGATGGATGAAAGATATAATAACACATTGGTGAACGGCGTAAAGATCCCAAGCCCCGATGCGAAATACCGTTATGTGCCAATGGATCTTTTTCCGTCAGACATGCTGGAAAGATTAGAAGTGATCAAATCATTAACCCCTGCAATGGAAGGCGATGCAGTGGGCGGTACCATGAACCTCGTGATGAAAAGTGCGCCGCAGCATTTTCTATTTAATGCAAATATGGCTACCGGTTTTTCAGGATTATTTTCCAATTCAAGGCCTTTCGCAGCGTATGATCATGGCGCAGTAAATAATCAATCACCCGCAGAAATAAATGGCAACAGTTATGCGGCTACACAAAATGATTTTTCAAAAGGGAACCTGAATTTTACTAACCGCAGCTTTCCATTCAATACTGTTGCAGGCGCTACTGTTGGCGGCCGTATGGCACAGAACAAGCTCGGTATTATTCTTTCAGCTTCTTATCAGAACATGTTTCGTGGTTCCAATTCCGATCTTCTTGTTCCCAATGCACAACCGCAGGTTGTGGGAAGTTTAGACAACCAATCTGTGATCAGTGACCTGTATATCCGCCGCTATTCTACACAGACCACACGGATCGGGCTGCACAACAAGATCGATTACCAGATCGGCCGTAATAATAAGATCTCATTGTATAACATGTACATCCACATGAATGAGTTCCAGACAAGGTCAACATATGATTCGGTTTACCTGAATAAATTATCAGATAATCTTTATCGCAGCCGCACACAAAAACAAAGTATTTACAATTCAACTTTACAGGGCGAACATTTACTGGTTAAGCAATTAAAATTTACATGGACAGGCACCTATGCCCGTGCGAAAAGTGATGTGCCCGATATGGCTGAATACGATTACCAGAGCGCCGTTACACCCGGAACGTATATCGTTCAGAAAACATCAAGGATCTGGCAACATAATACCGACCAGGATCTTGCAGGATACCTGAACCTCTCTTACTCGCCAAATGTTTTTGGAAGAAGTTCAGAGTTTAGCGTAGGCGCCATGTATCGCCACAAAACGCGCGACAATTATTACAATGACTATTCCTTAACGCCTGTTCTTACAGGCGGATTGCCGCAATACTGGACAAATTATAACAGCGCCAGTTACACATTTAATCCGGCAAGCAATGCAACAGGAGCCATTAGCGCAGCCAATCCAAACACCTATACTTCTTATGAAAATGTAAGCGCCGGTTATGCGCAGTTCAGGTTCATGGCATCAAAAAAATTAGAATTGATGGGTGGCATACGCATTGAGTATACCAAACAAAGTTTTAATACGGTAATGCCTGAAAGTTTTGCCGGCAGATATGGAACAGTTCAATACACAGATCCGCTTCCGAGCCTGCATTTGAAATATGCTTTGACCGATAAACAGAATCTGCGGTTGTCTTATTTCAGGTCAATTGTTCGTCCAGATTTTTATGAGATCATACCAACACAGAATAATGGTGAGTTGTTTGATATAAAAGGCAACGACAGCTTAAAACATTCTACTGCAGATAATATCGATTTCAGATATGAATTATTTCCGGGCGGCGCCGACCAGTTATTGCTTGGTGTGTTTTACAAAAACATTCATAACCCGATCGAATACGCCATCGTACGTAATGGCGGCCCGAGCGCACAATTTTTTGAGCCTGAAAATTTTGGAACCGCACACAATTATGGATTTGAAGCAGTGTACACAAAATATATCGGCATGTTTGGCCTCTCAGCCAACTATACTTACACGCATTCGGAGATCACTACTACCAAACAATATTTTTACCGCGATCCAACACTGGGCATAACAAGTAAATTATTACAGCAGCAGCGCCCGTTACAGGGACAGGCTGACCATATCGCCAATCTTTCTTTGCTATACAAAAATCCGAAGATCGGTTTGGATGTTCAACTGGCATTTGTATACACCGGTAAGCGCATTGCACAGGTATCGCCTTATTATAATCTTGACTACTGGCAGTTGGGGCAAGGTGTTCTTGACTTTTCTTTTGAGAAAAAGATCAAAGGGCACTTTGCATTTTATGGAAAGATCAACAACCTTACCAATGCTCCTGCCAAGACTGTTATTTACCAGGCGCCTGCAGCGGGCAATGCTTTCCCCGACCAGGGATACAGCGATAAAACAGTTGTGGGGAAAGACATTTATCAAATCAATATACTTGGCGGCCTACGCTATAAATTTTAAACCATGAAAAAATCACTTTTATTTATCGGCATCGTTTTTTTATTCGCAGGCTGCAAAAAATGGGATGAGAACTTAAGTCTCGCAACACCTGTTGTGCAGGTTGCACAACCCATCAGCGATGCAGCCCCGCTGTGCGGAGCGATCAAAGGAACTATGTTAACAGGCAAGACCTATACAATCGGTTGCGATGTGGTAATCAACAAAGGAGATACGTTAACATTGCAGCCGGGTGTGCATATCAATGTAAAAAATAAATCAGGCATTTTTGTGCAGGGTGCGCTCATCAGCCTTGGCAGTAAAGACAAACCCAACTTTATCACGGTAGATAGCCTGGCAGCATTAAAAAACGACGCGCCCAACCAGGATCCTGCAAAAGATCCTGCATTTGTTGGTGGATGGGCCGGTATCTATTGTGCATCTACCTGTCCCATGCTGATCCTGAAATGGACGCACGTAGAATTTGCAGGCAATGGTTTATCGATTGCGCAGGGGGCATTGGTAAATCAGAGTTCGGGAACAGCATTCTCCATTTTATTCCAGAACCCAACCGGCATTTTTGTGATGGAAGACAGTTGGCTGTACGGCGGTGTGGATGATCCGATCCGTATATCGAACGGAAGGATCTGTTTTATGCGAAGCACTTTTGAAAAAGCAGGCATCAAAGGCGGCGACTGTTTAAATACCAAGGGTGGAACAGTGGGTGATATGGCATATAATTTATTTGTGGGCATTGCAACCAACGGGCAAAAAGCGTCTAATAAAGGGCAACCTGTTGGCGGGCAGCAAACCAATATCAATATGTGGAACAATACATTTATTGCATGCGGTTACAGGCAGATACAAACAGGCCGTGGCGCCAATATCAATTTTGAAGAAGGTGCGAGAGGCATGGCTTTTAATAACCTGATGGTGAACTGTAAGTTTGGATTGCGCATAGTAAACAATCCCGCTGCAGATACAGCGAATATCCGTTACGGTTATAATTATGAATACGGCGATTCATTGGTTGTCGTTAACCAGATCTACCCAACAAATGCAGGTTTATCAGGGGGATGGACGAGGCCAATGTCAACAGATATTCCCGATTACAAAACTTTTCTTCCCGCTAATTATCAGTTTGGCGATACCTATGATGGCACACCGGTTATACAGAAGAACAATCCATTGTTTTACAATTTTCCATTACCTGTTCCGGGAAATATTCCTTTATATGGCATACAGGCAGTGAATAAATATGACTTCAGGTTACAGGCAGGTTCGCCGGCAATTGGTAAAGGATTTACAGGTTTTGCACCAGTTGGCGCAGTACCGATAGACCCTGTTTATGGCGTTACTGAAATGACTTTGCCAGGAATTGATATCGGCGCCTTCCAGTCAAACGGAAAAGGCAACCAGCATTATTGATCTCTTTAGCAAAAGCTAAAAAATAGCTCTGTTTTTAAAAAAGTAACGGCCCGGCTTCCAGGCCGCGCTGTTACTTTTTTGAAAAATTACTGATCAGATTCTCTACAGTTTTGTTTTCTACGTTTATGGCTTATGTGCAGAGCCTGTTTGTTTTTCTCTTTTGTTTTTGCATTCAGTTTCAACACCTGGTCGCAGAATGCGGATATCAATATTCTTCATAACATCAACCCCGTAAACCCCGGTGCATCTTTTTTCTGGAAAGCATCTACCAATTCTGCGTACCCGCTAACGTTTGGTATTCAGGGTGGGCTGATCGTGTATGATTATTTTCACAGCGACAGCACCCGCGGCAGGATCCTGCCGCATATTGCCGGGAAATTATTGGTTCTTGTTATCACAGAAGGCATCAAAGTAACGGTAAACAGAACCCGTCCATATATCAGATACCCGGCATTGGTGCATCCGTATGATGCAGGTGAAACAGGATTATCTTTTCCTTCCGCGCACACATCTCTTGCATTTAATACAGCGGCTACTGTAAGTATACGTTTTCATAAATGGTACATCACCGCGCCTGCTTATGCATGGGCGGGATGTGTTGGATATTCAAGATTATATTTGGGAGAGCATTATCCCAGCGATGTATTGGCAGGCGCAGTTATTGGTGTTGGCAGCGCTTATCTGGCGCGCTGGTTAGACAAAAAACTTTTCAGAAAAAAACAATCTCTGTAATATGAAAAAATATTTTGTACTGAAACTTAATCCGCCACGCCCTACTTTTTCGCAGGATATGACACCCGAGGAAAGAATTATCATGCACCAGCATATCAGCTACTGGCGCGGGCTGATGGCACAGGATTATGTTCTGACATTCGGGCCGGTGATGGATCCGGCAGGTGTATACGGGCTTGGCATTGTAGCTGTTGAGGAAGAAGAGCAGGTAAAACAATTCATCAGATTTGATCCGGCCAATGGATTGAACCGTTATGAATATTACCAGATGATGGCAGTGGTGCCTGAAAATAAAAACTGACTAGTGCTCACGTTATTGTTCTAACGTGCAGGTAGCATAAAATTTTTTTGAATTGTGTAAAGCTCTTTCCAGACTGCATCCGTTTTTTCATACGGCGATGCAATAAAAAGAAGGTATGTTCTTTTGGCTTGGGTATCCATCAAAACTTTCACTTCCATATTTAATTGTACAGGAGCGCCATCCGTAAAAACACCAAATGCATTTACTAAAGCGTTATACATAATTTCATTATTTAATTCCCCCCGCTTCTTTTCGATGCCAACAGTTATTTTAGAAGTATCTACCACCAGTTTACGATCCTTTGCGGTACTGCTGCATAAGCCTTTAAAATAAACCAACAGATAATTCCTGATGTCGTTTTGTGAAATGGCTGATGTATTGTCGAGCTGTGCCACAAACGCATAAGTGAAATATTGTTTCGAATCTTTTTTAAACATCCCGGGTGAGAAACGAAGCTCCTCTGCACCTTTGTATGGAATGTTCGGTGCAAAAACAGGAGGTAATCCAAATCTTTCAAATTGCCAGGTAACGGGTTCTTTTAATAGTTCAGGTATGGCCTGCTGTGCCTTTGCAGTAAACCATACTGAAGCAATAAAAATTAAGGTTACAGGTAGTTTTTTCATGTAACTAATCTAAATATTTTTTTACTCAATGAACCGGGGAATGCCTGATATGGCCGTTACTTTGAATAATTTAACATACCCAATTAAAAAACCGGGCTATTGAAATAGCCCGGCTCATTAAACCGAGAAAACTGCTTTGTTTACTGCCATAAGAAAGCTTCTTAATAACCTGGGTTCTGCGGCATATGCGCCGGATCAAGTTTTACTTCATTCAAAGGGATGGGAAAATAATAATCTTTGGTTGTGCAGTTGGTGAGCGGCGAATTATTATAATCAGCCTGGCTTTTAGAGCGGATATACGTTACCAGGTCGGCCGCATTAAAAAACCGTGTGAGGTCGTTCCACCTGTGATGTTCAAATGCAAGCTCCACGCGCCTTTCATGAAGGATCGCCAGTTTCAGAGAAGGATACCGCGATGTGTATGCAGTGTTTGCCTGCATAACAGCATACGCCGGCATGCCCGCTCTTGTGCGAACCATATCGAGGTATTGGATAGCTGTTGTGTTATCGCCTAAATACATATACACTTCCGCAAGGTTTAAAATAATATCTGCATAGCGCATGATGATAAAATCATTTCCGCCATAACCCAACACACCGGCTGCCGCACTTACATCCCTGAACTTGGTAATAAAATAAGACTGCACCGCAACATTTGCTGCATACTTGATAGAAAAATTTGTGCGCACATCCCCCGTTTCAAATTCTTTGCGCAGGTCTTCTGTCAACGTTCCGCCCGAACCGGTTGATACGATCTGTGAATTGATCGTCTCTCCTTTTGCCTGGTTATTGGCAGCGAGCCTTGAACTGTAGTTCACATCACCCTGCAGGTATGCGATCTGGAAAATGATCTCCGGGCAAGTTGTTTTTTTTGTAACATCAAACACATCTGCATATGGAATAGTGGAAAGTGTTGTAAACGTTTTTTGATTGTAACAGGCAAGCAAATATGTTTTCGCATTATTGAAATTCGTTGTGGCATCACTTCCGCTAAGTGTTGCACCCATGCGCAAATAAACCTGGCCGAGCAAACCATTGGCTGCCTGTAACGAAGCTCTTCCTTTACCGGCTGCAGGTTGTGTTATGGGAAGATTACTGGCGATCACATCTTTCAGGTCTGCAATGATCTGGGCATATACCGTTTCCTGTTTTACACGAACCGTGAGCGCCGCTACCTGTTCAGTTGAAGTTAACCTGTCTGTTACAAGCGGCACATCGCCAAATTCACTCACAAGGTTAAAATACATCAATGCACGGATAAATTTCATCTCCGCTACGTATTGCGTTTTGGTTGCTTCGGATGCGAACGAGACCTTGTCAATAACTGAAAGAACAAGGTTGGCTCTTGAGATCGGTGTATACAAAGCGGTCCAATGACTTTGTAAGTAAGTATTGCTTGATACAAGTGAAAATGCAGTGAACTGAAATGGCTCACCATTGTTGGATTGGTTATCCGTTGTGTTCACATCATCTGAACGGTCATCGGTCCATGTTTGTGCGCCTTCGCCAATACAGTTCGAACTGCGGAGCGCCTGGTAAGTGCCATATACGCCGTTGGCAATATCTGTTTCGGTTTGAAAACCCCTGTCAACAGAAACCGCATTCGGGTTCGTCTGTTCGAGGAAATCTTTGCTGCATCCGCTAAAACATGCGGTCAGCAAAACGTATGTTATTGTATAATATATCTTCTTCATAAAAAATATTTTTTACATGATTGAATTAGAATTGAACACGGACACCGGTTGAAAATGCACGCATCAGCGGATACTTACCGTAATCAACGCCCGGTGCGAGATTGGTACCGTTGTTATAATCCACTTCAGGATTATAGCCGAGGTATTTTGTGATGGTAAATGCATTATCAACACTTGCATACCATCTTAACCCGCTTACACCGAGTTTACGCATGAAAGCAAGTGAATTAAATGTATAGCCAAATGAAATATTCGTACAACGGAAGAAGGAGCCATCCTGTATATAAAAATCAGAAAGCCTGCTGCTGTTGCTTTGTGTGCCTCCGCGTGAAGCCCTGTATTCATGGCCGTTTCCGGGTTGTGCTTCGCTGCGGTAACGATCGGCAACCACTGCATAATTATTTCCCGACCCTTCAAAATTCCTGATGTAATAATCCTGCCCGTCTATTACCTGGTTGCCCTGTGATCCATTGAAAGATGCACTGAGATCGAACTGCAGGTAATTCATGTTCAGGTTAAACCCATACGTAAATTTTGGATAAGGCGTGCCGATAATTTGTTTATCAGATTCATTTACTAATCCGTCACCATTTGTATCCTGGAAATATAAATCACCCGGTTGCAACGGCGTACTCGAATAAGTTGAGCGTGCAGGCCCCTTCAATACATAGCCGGGAGGGAATGTATTGTTAGGCAGCAATGCTGCATTGTCTAAGGCAATGTTTGCCATATCGCTTTGCCTTACCATGCCGGCAACTTTTAATCCGTAAAACATACCAACAGAATTTCCTTCGCGGGTTACATGCGTGGTATAACTTCTTTCTGCGCCGGCAACATAAATTTCACTTGCGCCGCCAAGGCTTACTACTTTGTTTTTGTTGGCAGTAATGTTACCGCTGAAGTTCAGGTTAAATTTTCTTCCCTGTATGATCTTTGCATCCAGCTGAAGATCAAAGCCTGTATTCCTGATATCGGAATTGTGCAGGTTGGTAAGAATGGATGTTGAACCCGATAAGGAGGAAATGCTCTGGTTAAACAACAGGTTGTAAGATTTACTGATATAGTAGTTCACAATAACAGATAAACGATTATCCAGTAAACCTGCATCCAGGCCGAAATTATATTGTGAAGTTGATTCCCATCCCAGCTTGCTGTCTGTTATATTGCCTGCCCATGTTCCATTGTATACTGTGCTTCCGATCACTTCGCCGCCGGTTCCGGATAAACCTTGTTCATAACGGTAATTACCGATATTGTTATTACCGGTCAGGCCCCAGCTTGCGCGTAATTTAAGTGTTGATTTTTTTCCTAACCAGTCATGATAAAAATTTTCATTCGATACATTCCATCCGGCAGAAACAGAAGGGAATTGTCCCCACCTGTTCTCAGGCCCGAAGCGTGATGATGCATCTGTACGGAATGAGCCTGTCAGGTAATATTTCCTGTCGTAACTATAGATCGCACGTGCGAGATAAGAAACCAATGTTGTTGTTGATTTACCCGTGCCGGATAAAAAATAAAAATTAGATGCGGCCGCTCCCCTTGCAGTAATTTCCGGAACAAGGTCATTTGAAAATCCGTTCGCGCCAACCGCTACGATATCTGAAACGGTTTCCTGCGCTGTGTATCCTCCGATCACATCGAGGTTGTGTTTGCCAAATGCTTTTTTATAATTCAGCGTGAACTCTCCAAGCGCATCTGTATTGGCCATGAATTGTGCAGATGCATTCGCAGCTGCGATAGCCTGCGCAGATCCGGGAGGATTGATACCGCTGCTTAAATCGGTTGGATAATAATACTCGTATTTTTCATTATAGGTCTGTGCGCCAAGATTCGCTTTTGCACTCAGCCCTGGTATGATCTCATACGTTGCGCTTACGCCATATGTTGCCCTTGTCCCCTTGCGTGTAATATTCACACGCTGTGCCAGTGCAACGGGGTTTTCGATCGACTGAAATGCATAAGAAAATCCATCTGTTTGTTGCGAAGCTTGTCCCAGTGCAAGGCTGCCATCAGGGTTATACTCAGGAAAGAATGGCATATACACCAGGGCGCCCAGAATAGGGCCGTGATCAAAACGCCCTTCTTCCACTTCACGGTTATTGGTGTTGGTAACAAAAATGCTGGAACTGATCTTTAATTTTTTTGTGAGGTCGGCATCGATGTTCGCGCGCAGGTTAATTCTTTTTTGAAACGTGCTTACGATAATACCCTGCTGATCCTGGTAACCCGCGCTGAGAAGATAACGCGTACCATTATTGCCGCCTGAAAAAGAAATGGTATGGCGTTGATCCAATGCATTCTGGTACAAAGCATCCTGCCAGTCTGTATTATACGGGGCAGGCAGAACTTTTTGTGATGGAAAATCATACAAATATTTTAAAATGGAGATTGATGCTGTATTAGCGCTTCCTGCTTTCGCAGTGCGCGTGGCATTATCATCAGAATAGAATGCATCGCTCCAGGTAACCCCTTTTGCAATAAGGATATCATGGTATGCATTGTTCCTTCCATCAACAAACAATTGCGCAAAGCCATTCGCATCAAGCATTTTTACTTTGTGTTCAAGTTGATTGGATCCCAACTGGTAATCGTACTCAAATTTTCCTTTGCCCTGTTTCCCTCTTTTGGTTGTAATGAGTACAACACCCGCAGCAGCTCTTGATCCGTATATCGCCGCAGATGCTGCATCTTTTAAGATCTCGATCGATTCAATGTCTTCGGGATTAATAAAAATATCATTGCCGCTTGTTGAAGGATTGTAACCATTCGTCTGGTTGGTACTGTTACCCGGGCCTGAACTGATATTACCGCCAACGGGATAACCATCGATCACATACAAAGGTTCGGAACTTGCATTGATAGAACCGATACCACGCACCCTGATCTTTGTTCCCGAATACGGCGCACCGCTTACCTGCGAAACCTGTACGCCCGCTACTTTACCAACAAGCGCCTGGCTTAATGTAGGCGTGCTGAGATTGAGCTCTTTTGCTTTTACACTCGATACCGCGCCGGTAAGATCGCTTTTGCGCAAACGTTGATAACCTACCGATACTTCTTCCAGCACTTTTACTTCTTCCTCGAGTTTGATATTCGCTGCATCGCCGGTTACTTTTACTTCCTGTGAAACATAACCGGTAAAAGAAATAACCAGTGTGTTGCCGGCAACTGCTGCGATGGAATATTTACCCGCAGCATCGGCAACTGTTGTTTTACCTGTTCCCTTCACCGAAACACTTGCACCATGCAATGGTTCATTGTTTGCGCCTGTTATCGTACCGCTGACGCGGGAAACGGTTTGTGCATGCAGCATCGTAACAGATAGCCACATACTTAAAAAGATCAGTTTGATTGCTTGTCTCATAATAGTATGTTTTTAAAAAAGTTGATGAACGTTTTACCAGCTGATCCCCATCATATTCACATTATTTCTCCGCGATGAACTCACTGCAATGCCGCGTGTGGAAGTATTTAAAAAAGTAAAGCCTTCCAGCTCATCGCCCCTGTCTATATCAATTGTTTTGATCACTTCCTGTTTACCCGATCCGATCGATTTAGCGAGATCCACATACGTGAACCGCCATCTCCTTCCCTCGATCTGATTCTGAATCAGGACAAGTGTTCCGTTTTCAGGGATCCAGTTAAGGTTCTGTACCCATGGTGTGCAGGTAAATTTTTTATACAGTACTCCTTTCGCAGAAGTTTTTTTTGCATTCTTTAATAATGATGGATTGCACAAACCCGTTCCCTTTTATCCACTGATAAGAAGCAACAGGCATAGGCTTTTGCGCGTAAACAGATAAACAGGCGCAAAAGAAAATAAACAGTAATGAAGAACGGAAAAGTTTTGGGGCGTACATACAATTTGGGTTGAGACCGCAAAACTTCTTTTAAAACATCAGCAAACAAACAGGCTGCGCATCAATTAATAATTACATGATGATTGCGTAATGATTAAGTAGTAATTATTTAACAATTTGAAAATGCCGTACCGGTTTTGTAATAACCGCACTACATGGTTGTAAAGTGTGTATGAGTTTCAGCACAGTTAAAAAAGTTAAATGGAGTTAAACCGGGTTAAAGTTGTCGCTGACTTCTTTAACCCGGTTTAACTTCTTTAACCTTATTTAACCACCGAAGATATCGTTCACGTAAACTTAATGCGCTGCCGTTCGTATTGTGTATAGCTTTATAAAAAATAATTTTATGACAACCGAACAGATCGCAAACCGCCTGGTTGAATTGTGCCGCCAGGGCGAATTCGAAACAGCACAAAAAGAATTGTTTGCCGATGATGCACTGAGCATTGAGCCCCAGGCGTCGCCGGCTTTTGAAAAAGAAACACAAGGCCTCGATGCCATTATCGAAAAGGGCCACAAATTCAGTTCAATGGTAGAAGAAATGCACGGCGGAACTGTATCAGAACCGCTTCTTGCCGGCAACTCATTTGCTGTGCTCATGAGTATGGACATGACGATGAAAGAAAAGGGAAGAATGAACATGTCGGAACTCTGCGTGTATGAAGTGAAAGACGGAAAGATCATTTCCGAATCGTTCCACATGTAATTCATTTTTTTGCAGCAGCAGCGCCGGTTGTTGGTTAGTTGACATAACTAAGCACTAAAACAGTTACCCAGGGTCACGCCGTTTTGAGCCGCACCGGCAGGATTTTTTTGGTTGTGAACCCGCTATCCTTGATCATTACATCAATTCAGGTTTAATCCTACAGCCAATCCTATCCAGGGTTTTTCTTCATAGATCCATACTTTCCTGTTAGGATCAAGTAGGTGGTCGGTTCCGATCGCAAGGCCTATATTTACTTTATTCAATCCAATAATAAAAGAAAGCCCTTTGGTAAGCACTACGCCATCATATTCAATGTTGATGCCATTATTAGTTACCCATGAATTCATCGCTGTGGCTCCTAAACCGATAAAAGCTCCGTAAGAAAATCCAAAATGGTTTACGCTAAGTTGGTTTCGTAACAAAGGTGTATGTGTTTCGCGAACAGTAAAATTATCACGGCGCTTACCAATATAAACTCCGCCATTGATCTGCGAATTTAACTGTCGTGGGAAACCGGCAACAGGCGGTCGGTATTTAAGCGGTGTGGTCACAACATCCAGATCAAAACTGGATTGGCTGAAAACATACCGGGACAATTGCCCTTTAATGGCCGGCGCAGGTAACTGCAACAGTGCAACCGTATCAATGGGATGATTGGGATGGGCGCCATATACGGTAACACTGTCTCCATTTTTGGTGATATACACTTTTGCGTTCCTGTAATAATAATAGCCTTCTGCAAATTGGCCTGTTTCTTTCAAAGCCCCGCAGGAAGCGAGTAGTAAACACGACAGGAACAGGCAAATAGATCGTTTTAAACCTATGGCGTTATCATTACACAATAATTGATTGTTCATAACACTTTTAACCCGTATTATTATAATCATGCCACAGTAAATGTTCTGCTGGCCTGCATGGCATAATAATTATATTGCATTCCTGCATGAAGAATCTTTCAGAAAGATTGCTGGAATTTAATAAGGGCCGGGTACCTGCACCGCTTGACTATAAATATCAGTGCATGCGCGCCGATCTTTTTAATTTTTACCGCGCTACCTGCCATGTTTTTTATGAAGACCTGGCAAAAGAAACGGATTTTCCATCCGGCCCTGATACATGGATCTGCGGCGACCTTCACCTGGAAAACTTCGGGAGTTTTAAAGGAGAGAACCGGCTTGTGTATTTTGACATGAACGATTTTGACGATGCCCTCATGGCACCCGCCACCTGGGAACTGGTACGGATGGTAACCAGCATTTTTGTGGCCTTTACATCATTAAATATCGGCAAAGAAAAAGCCATTCATATGGCAAAGCTTTTTTTAAAATCGTATACCGCTACATTACAGTCGAGAAAGGCGCATTATATTGAAGCAAAAACGGCAACAGGCATTGTAAAGGATTTTTTAGACATTGTAGCATCCCGTAACCGTAAAACCATTTTAGAGAAAAGAACCGTAAACAATAAAAAGATAGACAGCGACCATCCCAAACATATCACACTTTCAAAAACACTTCGCAAAGAATTAAAACAACATTTAGGCAACTGGTTAAAACGTGATGATAAAAGCCCTTACAATTATAAGATACTGGATGTTGTATTCCGTTTGTCAGGAACTTCCAGCCTTGGCCTGAACCGTTATTCTGTTTTACTAAAGTCGATCAACGAGAATGGCAGCAAATTTATGCTGCTGGATATGAAAGAAGCTGTCCCGTCGTCATTACAGCCTTTTGCAAAAAACAAACAACCGGTTTGGATAAATGATGCAGAAAGGGTTTTATTTATTCAACAGTTAATGCAAAATCATTCACCTGCACTTCTAAGTACAACGCATTTTAAAGGCAAAGATTATATTATGCAGGAACTGCAGCCTGCAAAAGACAATATCAATTTTAAACTGCTAAAAAAACAATACCGCGATATGTGCCTGGTAATAGATAACATGGGTATGTTAACAGCAGCATCGCAGTTAAGAAGCGCCGGGCACCGCGGTTCTGATGATGCAGAAGAACTGGTAGTTTTTGGAAACAAGAACAACTGGCAGGAACCAATCATCAATTATGCGCAGAATTATTCGGCTGTTATAGAAAATTATTATGAACAGTTTAAAAAAGATTATAAAAGAGGCGTTTTCAGGCAAAGATCAAAGAGGCCAAAGATCAGTGCTGCCTGAGTATTAGATGCTTTTGTTACACCAAGCTGCATTGAGTGCGCGCTTTCTTTATAACAATGACTAATCATTCAATCCCTTTCCATTGAGAATTTGTTTGCTGCATTTTTCAATCCTCGCCTCGCGCGTTTTGGATTGTTTGGGTGCGGAAAAATAAAGAAGGTATGCGCGTTGCCGTCCCGGTGTTAATGCATAAAAAGCAGTTTTCAGGGAAGGCGTCTTATCTAATTTATTTTTAAACTCTTCAGGGATATGATATTCTGCCGTCTTTTTTAAATCTACTTTCAGGCCTGCTTTTTCCACTTCAATGGCTTCTTTGATATATTTTTTCAGCGTGGTTTCCAGCTTAGCTATTTCGCGAACATCAATGAAACGGGCTTGACGCGCAGCCTGCACATTTTTTGTTTGCCGGATCAGGATATGTTTGGCATCTTTCAGCAAAGCGCCTTTAAAAAACAAAAGCGCACAGTATTCTTTAAACACATGTATTAAAACGATATTGTTTTTTTCAAAAGTATAACAGGGGCATCCCCACTTCAATTCTTCGGTTAACCCGCAATCAAGAACGATCATTCTCAATGACTCAATTTCTTTCTGCCAGTTTTTACCTTTGGCAAAATAAAAATCAACTTTGGGATTTATGATGCTTGTTTTCATGGCATGTTATTTTATACAAAATTCAGGCTAAATCTTTTGCAAGCTAAAGAAGAGTTTTGAAATGGAATGGAGGAAAACGGCAAACTTCTTTTAGAACAAAACTGCGACTTAGCGCCTTTGCATGCATTTTTTTAAGCAAAGGCGCAGCATTAAAGGTTTATTTCCAGCTGGAAACAGTGAACCAATCTCCCACACTATCTTGTTCTTTTGAATCAATCCCCTTGAATGAATATTCGTTGGTTGCGGGGTCATAGGCGTACTCTTTCATCCAATCCTGGAAATGGCAAACGGTCAATTCGATCGCATCCATAATCAGATCAATTTCTGCATTGGACATAGTGGGATGAACAGATAACCTGACCCATCCCGGTTTACCTGACAGATTTCCTTCACGGATCGAATTCAATATATCGTAAGACCTTGCCTTGCCCACCCGCAGCAGCAGATGGCCATAAGTGCCTGCACAGGAACAACCGCCTCTTGTTTGAATACCAAATTTATCATTCAGCAATTTGACGATCAGGTTATGATGCGCCCCATCAACCATAAATGAAATAATGCCCAGCCTTTTTTTATTATTCACTTCCAGTACATCAACCGTTTGCATTTTTGAGAACCTTGCAAAAATGGCCTGCAGTATTTCTTCTTCACGCTTCAGCATATTTTCAACGCCCATTTCTTCTTTCAGTTTAACACACATCGCTGCTTTTATCGCCTGCAGTAATGGAGGTGTGCCGCCATCTTCCCGCAGTTCAATATCTGTTGTGTATTCATGCATACCCCAGGGGTTACTGTACAGCACAGTGCCACCGCCGGGTTGATCGGGAATTATGTTCGTGTACATTTTTTTATGAAAGATCAACACACCGGGCGTGCCGGGCCCGCCCAGAAATTTATGCGGTGAAAAATAAATAGCATCTAAATGTTCGCCCGGTTCGGTGGGATGCATATTGATATGGACATAGGGAGCAGCACATGCAAAATCAACAAAACATAAGCCACCATATTCATGGATCAGTTTTGCCATTTCATGATACGGCGTTTGAATACCTGTAACATTAGAACAGGCTGTAACCGCAGCTATTTTATTTTTCCTGTATTTAAATTTTTCCAGCAGGGTTCTGAAATATTCCAGATCAACATTCCCGTTTTCATCCGGCCTGATTATTTCAACAGTTGCAATAGTTTCTAACCAGCTGACCTGGTTGCTGTGATGCTCCATATGCGTTACAAAAACTATGGGCCTCAGATCCTCATCTACTTGCAGATAGTCGCTTATATTTTCATTTATGATAACTGCATCATGTAATGTTTCATCTATTACCAGCCCGTCTTTTTTTATATAATCGATCAACCGTTCCGGTATTCGCATGCCGAGGATCCTTTGCAGTTTATTTATCGCAGCGGTCGTTCCGCTTCCGCAAAAGATCAATACATCATCGCTGCCTGCATTCACATGTTCTTTGATAATAACTTTGGATTCTTCATAAGCTTTCGACATCAGGGTTCCTGTAACCGTTGTTCCGGTATGCGTATTGGCCACGAATGGCATGACTGTTTTTTGTATGTATTCTTCGATAGGCCCGTAAGCCCTGCCACTTGCGGTCCAGTCTGAATAGATGATCTCTTTTTTACCGAAAGGAGATACAAAGGTTTGTTGATGGCCGATGATGTTCCTGCGAAATGCAGAAAAATAAATTTCCAGATCCTTTTTTTTATGGGAGTCTGTTATCTCATTATCATCGTTGATAACGGATACAGGTTCGGGAGATGGATGGATATGAAATGACAAAGCGGGCCGTTTATTTTGGTTGTACCGGATGAAAAATACCAAACAGGTCATAAGGATGTTTTCGAAATTGGTCTTTAAACAAAAAGACCATGAGAACAGCATATATGATAAATGCCAAAACGATCAGCAACTGCATGGCAGATGTTTTTTGAATAGCCTGTTTCGATTTTGCATCACAGATCTCACCGGGACAGTATTGCGCTTTTTCTTTATAAAACAGGTTATAGAATTTGCATCCCAAACAAATACCAAATGCAGATTCAAAGAACAGGAACACCAGGCAGATCAGGCATGTTAAACCGGTGATGGGGCTGTATGAATTAACTACCACCATAAAAATGAACATCATGGCAGACAGCAACACACCAATGATCCATGCAAACTTTTTTTGCTGCGCCCCAACATATTCGGGAACCTGGTTACTAACGATCAGCCGACCTAAGATCAATGTAGGAGAATATTTAGGGCTGATAAAAACACGGATAATAAAATCTGTCAGAAACAGTGTGATCACGTATTTTATCGGCACAAAATTATTTCTGGACATGATCTGCGTTAAGGAAATAAATGTTGCCAAAAACAGTATGCCCGCTGCCGCCCTTATTTCGCGTTCATTTAAAACCGGGATATCATATCCTTCTACGCTTTCTCCGAATTTTATTATTTTATTCATTGCATTATTTTTTTATTGATTAAAAACCGGCGTGTTTCTTATACAAGCATACTTAATTAAAGAAAATACCTGAAGCTGTTGTCAATGAACAGCAGGAAATGGTATACAAACAACAGGCAGGCGGCTCCTGCAAAACAGAAAGATTTGCCGATATTTAAATCATAAACAAGCGGATGAAAAAATCATTGGGTGCAAAGCGGTTTATTTTTTTATTGCTGGATCGGGCTGCCTTTTATGTTATTAATTGTGTGGCATGATCAATCAGGTTTTGATACAACTTTTCTCCGGGCATTATTAAATGATAGCTGGAGAACTGTATATATCATTATTGTTAACGCAGTATTTTTTGAGTACACGCTTCCTTTTATTGTCAGAAAAAGGCGGTACATTATTTACAATATTTTTCTGGGTATTGTAATGCTTTTTGTTTTTATGATCGTATGGTCGTATGGTTTGTATAACTGGCGGTCATTGGGAATTCTGTTGAATATCTATACGCCTTTGGGCGAACCGGCGACACTGAAAGTGTTACTGACTTCCCAGATGGCATTCAGTATGGGATCGCTTTTCTTTTTTGCGATCATCAGGCACACATTTCAATATATACAACTGCAACGGGCAGAACAGCAGTTGCGGATAGAAAAGCAGGCAGCTGAATTAAATTACTTACGTGCGCAAACCAACCCGCATTTTTTATTTAACACACTTAATAATATCTATTCGCTGGCAAAGGACAAATCGGATCTCGCGCCCGAATCGATCCTGCGCCTCTCTAAAATATTACGGTTTATGCTGTATGAAACCGGCGGCGATCATATATCGATAGAACAGGAACTAAGGATCATCAATGATTATATCGCGCTTGAAAAACTGCGTTACGATGATTCTTTACATGTCAGCATTAGCCATGACATTGAAGATATGAAACAGGTTTTGCCGCCGCTGTTGCTGATCCCTTTGGTTGAAAATGCTTTCAAACATGGCGCTTCAGAAACCAGAAGCCAACCCTTTGTTGATATCCATCTTTTCATTAAAAAAAGGCGGTTAACATTTATTGTAAAAAATTCTGCCGAATCATTTTCCGGTGATCATCGCATAAAAGAAAACATCGGCCTTACCAACCTGCGGCGCCAACTGGAATTACTTTATACAGATTATAGCCTGGTTATTCAGCAGGGTGACTCCATATTCAGCGCAACTTTACAAATCAATCTTGCGAGCCATGTCTAAAATAAAATGTATTGTCATAGAGGATGAGCCATTGGCAGTAAGGGTTTTATCAGATTATATTTCGCAGGTTCTTTTCCTTGAATTACAGGAAACATTTAAAGATGCTATTATGGCAACCGACTGGCTGCGGCATAATACCACCGATCTTATTTTTCTGGACATTCACCTGCCTAAGTTAAAAGGCATGTCCTTTTTAAAAACACTCGTGTATCCGCCTGCAGTAATTATTACCACGGCTTATCATCAATATGCCGTGGAAGGGTTTAATTTAAGCGTAACAGATTATCTGCTGAAGCCATTTGAATTTGAACGGTTTTTGATCGCAGTAAATAAAGTAAAAACAGCAAGTACAGAAAGAAAAGAGCCGAATGAAAACCAGGAAATGAAAGATTCCGTTTTTCTGAATGCCGAAAGAAAAAAAGTAAAGATCCTGTTCTCCGAGATCGTTTATATTGAAAGCCAACGCGAGTATATCAAGATCGTTACCACAAAAAAAGAATACATGTCAAAAATGAGTACGCATGAAATTGAGAATATGTTACCTGCCAATCTTTTCAAACGGGTTCACCGGTCTTATATAGTTTCTATAAATAAAATTGAATCCTATACAGCTGAAATAGTTGAGGTCAATGGCGTATCTATTCCCATTGGCAGAGGTTATCGGGATGTTATCGAAGGTTTATAAGACGGGAATCAGAAGTCTGGAGTTAGAAGGCTGGAGTCTGGAATATTGATAATCTTATTTTCAGCCTTCTGGCTTCTAACTCCGGCCTTTATCGATTTTCTGTAATTTTATTTCATGCATCGTATGGTTATGAATTCTGCTAAGAAATATTTTATCATTTCAGTATGTATTTTATTTTGTGTATCTCGGCCCGGAATAGCATTCCCGCAGGATTATGATACGCTTACAGATTCGTTGATGCAGGCCAACAATGTACAGGCAAAATCTAAAATGCGCACCGCCCACAAATACCCCTATGAAACATATTTATACAATCACCGGGGATTACCACAACTATATTTGAGATACCAGGAAGAGTATCTTCCGGATGGCGCCAGGCCAATGATCGCAACAGATTATATTTTCGATAGTACCGGCAGAATTGAAAAGCAAAAAAAATATGTAGTGGAAGATTTCAGGAAACAGCACCTGATGTACAACCTGATCGGGATCAGCATTTCAGAATCTGTTACCCAATATAATTATGATGATGAAGGAAAAATTATCGAAGAAAAACATACCGATATCGTAGACAGTAATAACAGCCAGGTAATTTATTATATACGCAACTCTTACCGGCAAGATGGTTCTCTACTGTCTAAGATAATGACAGACGCTTCCGGCATGATGCGTAATAAATTGTTGTATTTTAAAGAATCAGGAATATCCAGGATTGAGCGGTCCTGGTTCAAAGCGGATGGACAAAACACATTAACGCAAACCACGTGGTATGAAAAACCCGGAATACCGTTGCGCATACTTACCAACGATATTACTACAACATATAAAAACACTTTCAATAAAAAGGGGCAGCTCGTAAAAGTGTTGCGGCGCAATCCGGTTAAAAACGAGATCCTGTTGTTCACTTATTTAAAGAACGGCCTGCTGGAGAGTATCACGGGGCCTGAAAATTCTCCGGAAACTTTTCGGTTTGAATATGGCTATTTTCCTAAACCATGATACAACCGATCAACAGGCGCCACACCCTCACTCTATATTTGCGGGGATATACATATCAAAACGTGCGCCTATTCCCGGTTCGCCGGTAGCGGTAATAACGCCGCCATGGTTCTCGATGATCTTTTTTACGATCGCTAGGCCGATACCCGTACCGGCATATTCTGTTTGGCCATGCAACCGCTGAAATACCTGGAAAATGCGATCCTTATATAAAGGATCAAAGCCGATACCATTATCGGATACACTTATATGGCAATACATTTTGTCTGGCTGCAGGTTAACATGAACAACACTATCGCCGGATATCATTTTACTGCTGATGATAACATGCGGTGAGCGTTCGGGGCTTGCAAATTTGACCGCGTTGCTTACCAGGTTATACATCAACTGCCGGAACTGGAAAGAGATGGCATTTACTTCGCAGGTTTCGGTGGCTTCTATGATTGCCTGTCTTTCATCAATGGTTTCATTGATGTCGGTTTTTATTTCCTCAATAATGGAGCTGAGGTTGGTCTTTTCAAATTTTCGTTCGGCGGCATTGATCCGTGAATATGCCAGCAGGTCATCGATAAGCGTGCGCATTCTCGTGCCTGCCGATCGAAGGCGTTGTAAATAGCTTTTACTTTCATCCGGCAAAGGCTGCTCCTGGTCGAGGATACGCTGCGCAAAAGTTTGAATTTTCCGCAAAGGTTCCTGCAGGTCATGGCTGGCTATATAAGCGAAAGCTTCCAGTTCATTGTTTACGAGGATCAATTCCGCGGCGCGTTTTTCCTTTTCCTCATTCTGGAAAGCCAGTTCTTTATTGGCAATGATTAGTTCAGCTGCGCGTTTTTCTTTTTCTTCATTTTGAAAAACCAGT
>Ga0206949_1063_pt1 | contig 40496 bp, 33 predicted proteins | sample Alteio_BWOrgHeat_40_FD_153240 | JGI IMG/M metagenome (GOLD analysis project Ga0206949, IMG submission 153240) | Enriched cells from forest soil in Barre Woods Harvard Forest LTER site, Petersham, Massachusetts, United States -... | ecosystem: Environmental > Terrestrial > Soil > Temperate forest >...
GAAAGTACCTACGCTCATGGTGTGGCTTGCACCGTCAGACAAAGTAGCTGATGTAGGCAATGTGATAGCGTATGTGTAGCTGGCCTGGCCAGTAACATTGAATGATGCTGCCGCAACTGTACCGGTAGTTGATGGAAGTGTAACACCGCCAGAACCGCCTGTTGTACGACCGCTTGCTGTAGACAATACCACTGTACCGCTGGTAGAAGCAGATACTGCTACATTACCGAAGTTCATATCTACTGTCTTAGAGATGGCTATTGGAGTGATGATAACCGCAGTGGCAGATGCTGTTGCTGATGCCTGTGCGAATGATGCTGTTGTAGAACCTGCTACTAAGATTGCTGCTGCTACGATTACTTTGCTGATGTTTTTCATTTTAAGTTTGTTTTTGAGTTTTTTTATGATTGTTTGTTGTTAGCGTTGTTTGATAGGTATATATCCATTCCTGTGCCAAACTCATAAAACATTGAAAACCAATCAGTTAATTTTATGGCATAGCCATAATTATTCCACCAGACGGAATAATTTTCCAGAAAAATGGAAAATACGGGCTAAAAATGAATAAAACCGACATAACTGATGGCTGAAATCAGGAAGGAACAACCATAACACTATTTAAAACAAAGCAATGTCAATCATCTTGACAAGGATATTGTCAAAGAAACCACTAAGAAACCCACCGCCAAAATGGCATTATATATAACAGCACCGGCTACGCTGCCCTGCTGTCAACTATAATTGCCACGACGATAATGGTAGAGATAACAATCAATAATTCACTTCCGATAATAAATATTAAATATTGACTATCAATAAATTAACTTAACAAAATAAAAATAAAATAAATACAACGATCACCACCCCGTTTTTATCACCTCTGTAATGGGTTTTCCTATGCATCCGTTGGGCATTTGAATATGAAGTAATGCAGCAAGTGTAGCGCTTATATCTGTCATATTCAACACGTTATTCGTTTCTCCTTTAGGAATATGCCACCCATACCAAATAAGTGGTATATGTGTATCATAAGGGTTCCAGCTGCCATGCGTCATACCAGTCGTTTTTCCACCGTTGTCATACCATCCTGGGTTCAGCACCATCTGTATCGCCCCACTCCTTGCTTTGTTGTAACCATTCACTGCCATGCTCTTTATCGGCTCCGGCAAAGGAGTCTTATCCGGGTTTTCCATATCTATCACATAAGCTACTTCGGCACGTTTGCTCAGCCATTGCATGATAGATTGTTTCACTTTCTCCCGGTCATATTTTACATTGCCGGTAAGTGCATTATTCAAAAACACCTGGTAGTTAAGTATACCGTCCACAATAGAGTCTATCCCGAATTGTTCCTTTAGGTAGGCGTTCAGATCGTTGGTTGTATTAATATATAGCACCCCAGCCGGTATATCCTTATCCGCCAGGAAGGTGGCATTATGCGCCCCACCATGGTCCGCCGTCAGAAACATCAGGTAGCCATCCCGGCCATACTTGGCGTCCAGGTAGCGCAGCAACTCGGCAATATCCTGGTCCAAACGCAGGTAAGTATCTTCCATTTCCATAGAGTTAGGAGCATACTGGTGTCCCACATAGTCTGTTGAGCTCAGGCTGAGTGCCATAAAATCCGTTTCGCCCTGCAACCCAAGTTGTTCACCATCCATACAGGCCTTAGCCATCATTATAGAGTAGCTATTGCCTGCCGGTATGCTCTTCAGCACACTATACCTGTCCGAATCGGAAAGGGTATCAAATACATGCGGGAACTCCGGCGATTTCTCCCCCTTGAATCCTTTTTCGTATTGGTTGGCGTCGGTAGTGCTCTGGGCGGCATACACCTTAGGGTCATATAGTAGCTTCCAGTTCTGCTTCACCAAGCTATCCCCTACCCTGCGTTTATTAAATGCCTGCAGCCATGCCGGGTTCTGATTGGGGTAATAGGTACTCGTAGTGAAATTGCCGGTTTTATCGTTATACCAGTAGGCGGCATTGGCCAGGTGACCGCCGGGTAGTATGCTGCCCCTGTCTTTTATAGCCACACCATATACCCGCGATCTGAGATTAGTAGCCAGTCGCAGTTCATCGGTGATGGTGGTAGTATGTAGTGTGCTCGGGCTCATAGACGGAGCCTTGCTGTCATCTCCTACTAAATGTACACTGGCGTCATCTACGCAGTACACATTCTTACCACTCTGGTTGTCTATCCAGTTATTACCCGCTATACCATGTATCGATGGTACTGATCCGGTATATATGCAGCTATGTCCCGGCGCAGTATTGGCCGGCAGGTAGTTCACCATCGTGTTCTGGCAGTTATATCCGTCACGCATTAGGCGCTTGAACCCATCTTCGCCATAAAGGCTGTAAAATCGATAGAGATAGTCCCAACGCATCTGGTCTATCACCAGCCCTATCACTATTTTGGGTCTTTTTACTACCGCTGGCTGTTGCACACAGGCGGCAAGGCCCACAATTAACAAAATAATAAACAGTCCGTAACGCTTCATTTGATGGCTTTTTATGTCGTAAGATCCGGCTACCCGGTTTATTCATTGCAAAAGTGCACATTACGAGTAGAAAGGTCAGTTATATTTTTATTAATTTCGCATCCACAAATGAAAATGGCCAAAAACTGGCAAAGCACTAATTACTATCTACTAAATACTATCTACTAAATACTAAATACTAAATACTAAACAATGGACATATTTGCAAAATTTGAGAACAGATTAGGACCGATAGGCGACTATGCAGAAAAGTCACCTGGTTATTTCGCATTCCCTAAGCTCGAAGGAGAGATCGGGAACCGTATGAAATTCCGGGGCAAGGAAAAGATCATCTGGAGCCTCAACAACTACCTCGGCCTGGCCAACCATCCCGAAGTACGCAAGGCAGATTCAGATGCTGTAGCCAAGTATGGCCTCGCCTCACCTATGGGCGCCCGTATGATGAGTGGCAACTCCGATATACACGATCAGCTGGAAAAAGAACTGGCCTCTTTTGTAGGCAAGGAAGACGCCATGCTGTTCAATTATGGGTACCAGGGTATGGTATCTGCCATCGACAGCCTGTGCGGCCGCCACGACGTAGTAGTGTATGATGCCGAGTCTCATGCATGCATCATCGATGGCCTGCGCCTCATCCCCAGCCACCGTTATGTATACAAGCACAATGATATAGCCGACTGCGACAAGCAACTGGCACGCGCTACTGAATTAGTGAAAAAGACAGGCGGCGGCATACTGGTGATTACAGAAGGTGTGTTTGGCATGTCGGGCAACCAGGGCAAGATCCGGGAAATAGCAGTACTCCGCGAAAAATATGAATTCCGTTTGTTTGTAGATGATGCGCATGGTTTCGGTACTATGGGCAAAACCGGTGCCGGTATCGGCGATGAGCAGGACTGTATCGACGATATAGATGTATACTTCTCTACGTTTGCCAAATCAATGGCCAGTATAGGTGGTTTCCTCGCTGCAGATAAGAAGCTGCTCACCTTCCTCCGTTACAACATGAGGTCGCAGATATATGCCAAGTCTTTGCCTATGGCATTTGTGGCCGGCAACCTGAAGCGCCTGGAACTGCTGCGCAGCAAACCGGAGCTACGTGAAAAACTGTGGCACAATGTCCGCAAGCTACAGAACGGCTTCAGGACAGCAGGGTTCGACCTCGGCACTACCAACACACCTGTTACCCCCGTATTCATGAAGGGCGGCCTCTACGATGCCGTGCAGCTCACTTACGATATGCGCGAGAACTACAACATCTTCTGTTCGGTGATCGTGTACCCCGTAATACCAAAGGGCCAGATTGAGTTGCGCATCATACCCACAGCCTCCCACACAGACCAGGACATAGACGAAACAATAGCAGCCTTCTCTGCCGTACGCGAAAAGCTGGAAAAGAAGCTCTACCCACAGGAAATGCCAAATGTTGGCGTACCTGCATAATAATTGTTAGACACTATTTCACAAAAATGCCCCGCAACATGTTGCGAGGCATTTTTTATTAATACAGGAAATTCCACAAACCTGCCTACCGATAGGTAGGTTCCAGTTCAGACAGAATTTATTATTTTTGTTGCAAATGCTACTATATGATACCAGAAGCGAAATTGAAAATATCGTTGCAGGAGCTATCCTTGAGGGGAGCCAGGATCATTGCACTGCAGTCAGAAATTCATTATGCCGCAGCTTTGCAACAAGTACAGTGGTTAAAACAAATTTCGAAAGTAACGCAATCATCAAAAAAGAACAGGCCGTCTTTATAGAAAACTACTGCACTGAACATAGCCTATGGCTTGAAAACATTCCTGAAGAAAGCCGATACCTTACCCGTGGCGGAGAAGCCAAAATATATCTTAGCCCCGATAACCGGCATGTAATAAAGCTAAATGACGCAATATATTATGCAACCTGGCTGGAGTTCCTGAATAGTGTCCTGCTGCACAACCTTGTATTTACAAACACATCATACCGCCTTCTCGGCTTTCTGAACCAAAACAATGTCCTGTATGCTGCTCTTGAGCAATTATTTGTTGTAGCAACCGATCAGGCCGATTTAATTGATATCAAAGAGTTTCTCGAATACAATGGCTTCGACCATGTAAGAAGAAATGACTACGCCAATAAAAAGCTGGGATTGATTCTGGAGGATATGCATGATGAAAACGTGTTAGTAAACTCAGAAACACTTTTTTTCATCGATTCCGTATTTTATACAGTTTCGCCTCAGTAGTAGCTGGTCACTAACTTGAATCCTGACGCGGTCACAAGCAGCAAAAAAGGCTTGTCCCCGCAATGGTTACAAGCCTTTCCCGTTTTATAGTTTTTACCCCTCCCTTATTTCGTTATCACCAACCGCTCTATACTGCTACCCGCTTCCGTGCTTACCTTCAGCAGGTAAACTCCTGTTGAAGTATTATTCAGCGATATCGGCAACGCCACGCTATTCTGCGTAATAGCAACAGTATTTTTATATACCTCATTACCTATCATATCATAGATACCTATCGTCGCTTTATTATCAGTGCTGATTATACTTCCCGTCAGCATAAAGGTCCCGTTGTTGGGGTTAGGCACCAGCTTCACTGACACCTCGCCCGGTATCTCCGTCACGCCCAGCGTGCTGTACGCACTGCTCGTGCCCAAACACCCTGCCGAATCTACCTTCACCGTGTAATTCCCGGGGCTGGTATACGTATAGCTGCTGCTTGTAGCGCCGGTGATCAGCGCACTGCCGTTATACCATTGAAAAGTACTGTAGCTGCCCGTCAATGACAACACATGCCCACTACGACCGATAACCGGATGAGGCGTAGGCGTCACCGTTACAGTATTGGTGGCAATAGACGATGACCCGTTTTTATAAGCCGTCAGCGTTATTGTATTCGTACCCGCTGCTGTAAAGCAGGCAGATATCGTATTGCTGTGCGTTGCACTCACAGTAGCACCGGTTGCGCTCCATGTAATGCTGTCCGTTGTGGTCGTGGTGGTGTTCATAAACGTTACGCAGCTATCCTGGCAGGTGATTGTTGTAGCCGCGGAAAACGAAGCTTTTATCGGCGAGGTTACTATACGCACACGGTCATTCTCCTCATCTACTATATACATATTGCCTGCGTGGTCAAACGCCACCCTTATCGGGCGGTTAAGTTCAGATGTTGTAGCCGGTACGCCATCTGTTGTATATCCTCCAGTGCCGGTTCCTGCTACTGTCACCGTTTTCCCTAGTGAATTTACCATCACTATACGGTTATCGCCGCAGGCTATATATAAGTTACCACCCGCATCTAATGCAATCCCGCGTGGCTCTACAAGGCCGCACGACACAGCGGCGAGGCCATCACCGCCATAGCTCGATGTGCCGTTTCCTGCCACCGTGCTTATGATCCCTGATGCATTTACCATACGCACACGGTTATTGCCATAGTCGGCAATGTATAGATTACCCGTAGCATCAAATGCCAGCGACCACGGTTTATCCAGCGGAGTAGTGATAGCAGATACACCGTCTCCCGTATACCCTCCCGAACCCGTTCCTGCCACAGTACTGATAACGCCTGTAGTGGCATTTATTTTTCTCACCACATGGTTCTGATCATCCGAGAAAAATACGTTGCCCGCAGCATCCAGCGCCACGCTGTTAGGCGTGGCCAGCAAGGCATTGGTGGCAGCGAAGCCATCACCTAAATAGCCTGAAGTACCGGTACCCGCTATGGTAGAGATGATGCCGGCACTATTTACCTTACGTATGCGGCTATTCCAGTAGTCTGCTATATACATATTGCCTCCCGCGTCCACCGCCAGCCCTGCGGGGTTGGCCATTTCGGCGCTCAGCGCGGTCACGCCATCTACAAATCCGTATGAGTTGTCGCCCACCACTGTTGAGATAATGCCAGTTGTAGTTACCCTGCGTATCACATTGTTGTATTCATCCGCTATGTACACATTGCCTGCTATGTCCACCGCCACATCAGAACCCTCGTAGGCTAGCCCTGTTGGCAACTGAAGCAACGCCGCCGTAGCAGGAAGCCCGTCTCCCGCATAACCATAAGTGCCTGTGCCGGCAAAAGTATATATTGTCTGTGTATACGCAGGCCTGCTGCATAGTACTGTTACAAACAGGGTCAATAAGAATACTGATACTTTTTTCATAACTTATTTCTCAATTTTCTGCAAAATTAAGGAATATATGTATATCGGCTTGTTAATGTACATCCGTACTAAAAAATACAATATATGTGTTTAGGCACTTTCTACCACCGTACAATGGGGAAATTCAACAAATTACATAAACCTGCCTGCTGATAGGCAGGTTCCAGTTCAGACAAGTCAAGTGGTTAAAACAAATTTCGCAAGTAACGCCATCATCAAAAAAAGAATAGGCCGTCTTTATAGATATCTTCTCAATATTTACAGAAGATATCTCATTCCACTTCCACTCTGATGCTTTGCAAACCCCGACTGGTGACGGTGCTGACAAAATATATGCCTCGAGGCACAGCTAACATTAACCCAGTCTCCGTATTGGTGGTGGTGGTGATCTGTTTTACTTTTTCACCAAGCATATTAGTCACAACTATGGTTATGTCTTCTGCCATTTGGGAAGAGACGTTGACTATAAAAGTTCCTTCCGTCGGATTGGGATACGCAGACAGTAGCGGCATATCATTCGCTTCAACCGTTTTTACAGCGTCCGGACACCATGTGATGACGAACTTAAAAGATGCCGTGTCAGATCCGCAAGTGTTGCCGGCAATGTAGAGGACGGTATCCTGATGACCATACTCCATGGGCATGACCAGGCCCGAAGGTGAAATAGTGGCAACAGCAGTATTCGTAAGGCGCCACATGCCGCCCGGCACACCACCGGTATCAGTTAAAGAAACACTGTAGCAAAATGTGTCTGTGTTAATAGCATCCATTGCGCTGGTGATACCACCCGCATAGGGCTTGGGATTGACGGTGAGCGTAATGATGGAGGAAATGCCGGAAACCGTATAAGATATGGTGGCAATGCCTGCGGAAACAGCTGTAACAATGCCCGAACCCGAAGCAATAACAGCCACACTGGTGTTGCTGCTGCTCCAGAAACCAGCAGACGTGGTATCTGCCAAAGTATCCGCAACGCCGATGCATTGAGGCGTTGTGCCAGCGATGGGGGCTGCACCATACTTCATCACCGTCGATTGTCCTGTCGCTGGAACTCCGCTTTCGTCGGAATAGCATACATACAGTTCATTCCGGTTGCTGATGGCCATATACGCGGAACCAGTAATACCCGGGGAGATATATGGGGGACCAACAATTACCCAACTGCTCCCATTGAAACGCTTTACGGCAAGCCGGGCACCAGCGCCAAAGTCAGGGTAACATACATACGGTTTATTATCGCTGCTGAATACTATTGACGTATATTGGGTCGTGCCAACGGAGATGCTCCCCGTGCCGACGGCAGACCAGCCTGTACCGTTAAATTTCATGACGTAAGCCGGGGTGGAGCCACTATAGTGCCCGCCGGCAAATGCTATGTAAGGTATACCTGCTGTATCTAAAGCGATGGAGGTGAATTGTGCCGTATCAGGCGTAAAGGCGGGGCTGCCCACACTTACCCAGCCCGTACCATTGAATTTCATGACTGTTGCCTTCCAGCTACTTGCATCGTCCTGGTAAACAACGAAGGGCGTGCCGCTACGGTCTATTACCATCGCCTCATATTGGCTCCATCCCAGTGAGAATCCGGGGCTGCCGACATTTACCCAACTACTGCCGTCATATTTCATTACAGAGGCTTTATTACCATAACCGCCATCATTGAAGGCGACATAAGGTGCACCTGCACTATCCATAACCAGGGATATGTAACTTACTACGCCGGCTGAGATACCGGGAGTGCCCACATACACCCAGCTCGTACCATCATATTTCATGACTGTGGCCTTACCGCCTCCATAACTAGCGTCACTGAATGCGAGGTACGGTGTGTCTGCTTTGCCAATAGCAATGGACGTACATATTGCAGAGTTTGTGGTAAAACACGGACTGCCGACATTTACCCACGAGCTGCCATTTATTTTTTTTACTGTAGCCTGATAGAGGCCGCAGGACATATCCGTATAGGCCACGTATGCCGTGCCGTGCCTGTCAATGGCAACTGTGCCGGAATAGGCCTCTCCTGCCGAAAAGTGGGCAATGCCTACAGTGTCCCAGCTCTGGGCAATAGCAGTGCCATATACAGCAATAGTGAACAAAAGGACCAATAAACTATTGCGCATCCAGCGCCGCTTAACGAGATAACTGCTCATAGGAAATTTCTAAAAGGTGCGGTATTAGTGCAAAAATAGGCATTAAGCCCTACACATGATGTACCAACATAATTGCAAACGGCACGGTTGCCTATCATAATGTAAAGTATATCAGCCTCGGTTGGAAAAAAAATTTAGATGTGTAGCCCTATTTCAAGACGCTTCAGTCGAAAAATACTCCCATATAGTAGCACATCCATTTAATTCGGCTAAGAAACCGGGGTAAACCTACCCCACAAAAAATACCCCCAGCACAAATCATTGAGCCATTACGTTAACGAATTGAAAACGAATAAGGTTACCAATATCATCTGTCTGAACCAGTTTATAATAATTTAAGCCATAATAATTTATACTGGCATGATTTTACTATGCATATATTCTTTTAATGGGCCTACATCTTTTTTCATTACAAATTTAAAAATGTATCTTCTTTTTCGTCATCATTATATAACTGTACAGCAAGGTTTTTTTAATCAATCACCATGAACTTTCAACAACCGAACCCTGCGCTTAATATTCTGCTGGCAGATGACGATATCGATGATTGCATATTTTTTAAAGGGGCTGTTGAAAAACTGCCTTTGTTAACCAATCTCTTAGCCGTGCATGATGGAAACCAACTCATGCAATTGCTCACAAACGAAACCTATGAACTTCCCGATGTTCTTTTCCTCGATCTGAATATGCCACGCAAAAACGGCTTCGAATGTCTATCAGAAATAAAGCTCAACGAAAAACTGAAACATCTTCCCGTAGTCATGTTCTCCACTTCCAATGACGAGCAGGTGGTGAGCAGGCTGTACCAGAATGGCGCGCAATACTTCATTCGCAAACCACCTATAATTTCTCAATACGAAAAAATAATCCACAATACACTCACCCTGATTGCACAAAAACATATGCTGCAACCGGCAAGAGAGCACTTTGTACTCGAAGCATAGATATAAACTGTATTCCCTTATTTTTTTCAAACCAAGGCATCCTAAATGAACCAGCACATAGACGACATAAGGTCCAATGAATTGATGGCGGCCAACAAAGAGCTGGCCTTTCAGCACAAAGAGAAAGAGAAACGCGCTGCCGAGCTGGGCATTGCAAATAAAGAACTGGCCTTTCAAAATCAGGAGAAAGGAAAAAGAGCTGAGGAACTGGGTATAGCTAATAAAGAACTGCTCTTTCAGAATAAAGAAAAGGAAAAAAGAGCAAGCGAGCTGGGTATAGCTAATAAAGAGCTGGTCTTTCAAAACGAAGAAAAAGAAAAACGTGCGGCGGAATTAGGCATTGCTAATAAAGAACTGGTCTTTCAAAACCAGGAGAAGGAAAAACGCGCAGCAGAATTAAGCATTGCAAACAAAGAACTGCTTTTTCAGAACCAGGAGAAAGAGAAGCGCGCGGCAGAGCTCATCATTGCCAACAAAGAGCTGGCTTTTCAAAACGAAGAAAAAGAAAAGCGGGCGGCAGAGCTCATCATTGCCAACAAAGAACTGGCTTTTCAGAATGATGAGAAAGAAAAAAGAGCGGCAGAGTTGATCGTTGCCAACAAAGAACTGGCCTTTCAAAACAAAGAAAAAGAAAAACGGGCGGCAGAGCTGATCGTTGCCAACAAAGAACTGGCTTTTCAAAACGAAGAAAAAGAAAAAAGAGCGGCCGAGCTGATCATTGCCAACAAAGAGTTACTGGCATTCACCTATATATCCAGCCACGATTTACAAGAGCCACTACGCAAAATACAAACCTTTGTCACCGTCATTCTCGAAAATGAGCATGCAAATCTATCAGAAAACGGCAAATATAATTTCCAGCGAATGCAACTGGCAGCAAGCAGAATGCAGCAACTCATCGAAGATCTGCTGGCTTTCTCACGCATCAGCACTACCGACCACAAGTTTGAAAAAACCGATCTCCATATAATTGTTGAAGAAATCAGAGCTGATCTGAAAGACACTATCCATGAAAAAAATGCAACCATCAAAGCTACCGACTTATGCGATGCCAATATTATCCCCTTCCAGTTTCGCCAGCTGATGTACAACCTCATCAGCAATGCGCTCAAATTTTCTCAACCCGGGATTCCGCTGCAAATAACAATAATGTGCGAAATTGTAAAAGGCAGTAAGCTAAATAATGCAAAGCTCTCACCGGAAAAAAATTATTGCCACATCGTTGTTAAAGACAACGGTATCGGCTTCGAACCTGAATTCAGTGAACGTATTTTTGAAGTATTCCAGAAGCTGCACAGCAAAGAAGTATATGCAGGCACAGGCATCGGGCTGGCCATTGTTAAAAAGATAGTAGAGAATCACAATGGCATTATCATCGCAACAGGCGAATTGAACAAAGGAGCAACATTCGATATTTATATTCCTGCCAGTTGAATGATCACCACACGGCTATGAGCCATATAATTTCATATCATTTTTTAAATCAGAGACTTTACCGTGAATAAGAATGGACCAATTTTAGTAATTGAAGACGATCCCGACGACCAGCGGTTTATTCAAATGGTCTATAACAAACTTAATTATTCAAATGAATTGGTTTTTCTGGATAATGGTGAAATGGCTATTGATTATCTCATACAAATGAAGAAGATCCCTTTTCTCATAATCTCTGACTTAAATATGCCCAAGATCAACGGACTGGAGCTGCGTGAACGGGTAAAGAAAAATGAGTCAATAAACATTAAGTGCGTTCCTTATATCATTCTCTCCACTACGGTCACAAAAAATTTCATCAACGATGCTTATCTGATGGGGATACAAGGTTATTTCAAAAAACCAATGGATCCAAATGAGTTACTGACAATGTTAAAAGGTATAATTGATTACTGGAAAGTAAGTCATACTCCGGGGATGTATATGTAATCCTCCAGGAGTCCATATCCTATTTCCAACCTCGTTCGCTGGGGAGCAAATAATAAATATTATTTCAACTGCTGCACTACCGCTGGCGATGGTTTTTTCGCTCTCACTCTCCGCACTCGCGCTCGCCTTAACGGGCTGCTTTCTTTTTTGTAGATTTGCGCACCTTAATATCATTTAAATGAAAGTATTTATATCAGGAGCATCGGGTTTGGTAGGCAGCAACTGCCTGAAGCATTTCACAGAGCAGGGCTGGGATACTGTCGGCTCTTACTTCTCCTTCCAAACCGATGACACGGTATTCTATGATACCCTCAATGCCGGCCATCCGCAAAACTTCGATATTGCGGAGTTCGCACCAGATGTTATTGTGCATTGTGGCGCCCTCACCCATGTAGATTATTGCGAGGCCCACGAGGAAGAAAGTTACGAAAAGACCGTTCAAAGCACCATCAACCTCGTGCAGGTAGCCCGGGACTGCAAGGCTAAGATGGTTTATATATCCACAGATTATGTCTTTGACGGCGAGCATGGACCTTACCGGGAAGATGCACCCCTCAACCCATTGAGCGTATATGCCCGTCACAAGCTGGAGGCCGAGCAGATAGTCCTCCGCGATGTGCTCGGCTCCCTGGTACTCCGGGTCACCAATGTATATGGTAATGAGATCCGCGGTAAGAACTTTGTGGCCCGTATTGTAGATCAATGCAAGAACAATCAGAAGCTAACCCTAAAACTCCCGTACGATCAGTATGCGTCTCCGGCCAATGCCTGGGATATAGCCCGTGCCATGTATGTGTTGCTGCGAGATAATAAGGAAGGCGTATATAATATAGGCGGTACTGATTACCTCAACCGTGTGGAACTTGCGCTTCGTGTGCTCAGTTATTTCCCCGCTGCGGAGTACGACCTCATTCCCATCTCCACAGCAGACATGAAGCAACCTGCCGCACGTCCGCTGTTGGGTGGATTTGTAAAAGTGAAATTCAGTAACGAATACCCCGAGTTTCTATTCGGTAATATAGATAGCTACATGAAAGAGCAGATGCAGAAAGTAGAACTTTAACTGCATCTGATACTATTGCCGTGGCAAGCCCTATCAGGCTATATCCGGGTGAGTAGGCACATATTTCGGTACCCGTTTGATGATGAACAGCCAGAATAGCGCAGACGCTACCGGCGCCAGTACTGACAGGAATACGATCCATACTAACTTATCTGCTGAATTCATGTGTTTGAACCTGGCCAGCAACACTAAGCAGTAGATGAATATTGGCGCTGTGATAGTAGCAGCAGCAGCCAGCATCACAAGCATGGTATCGTAGTTCTGGCTGGTGATACCTACTACAGCTGCGGCCTGGTGGTGGCCTTCAGACAGCGGCACCAGCAATGTGAGGTAGTAGACAAAGCAGGCGAAGAACGCCGCTATGGGTATAAAGCAAATGATGCCTATCCTTGTTTTCGCTTTTTCGTCAAAAACCATTAGGTTTTCCATAATTGGGGATTTTTAGTTAACAATTGTTAACCTAATCACCTAAAAATTATGCCGCCGGCTTAATAAACGGGAACCATTAAACTTAATTTAACTTGAACGTGGGATTATATCGCCGGGCGATCAACTCATATTTGCTTGCGGAGTCCACATTCCCCATCAGCTTGTAGCAGAGTGCTATATTCTGGTACAGTGTATTAAACTCAGGATTTACCGCCAGTCCCATACTGGCATAATGAATAGCAGAATCATACTTACCTATACTGCCATAGCATGCCGACAGATTAGCATACGCTTCCGCGTCGTTAGGATCTAAATCGAGTTGCGTTTTGCATAATGCAATGGATTGGCGGTATTTTCTTGTGACGAAATATACTTTTGCAAGGTTGGTCCTTACATCATGAAATCCGGGATTTATTTTCAGCGCCTGTTTATCATACGCCTCCGCAGAATCGTACATGGAGATATTAAAAAATAAATACCCAGCATTGGCATACGCATCAGCAAATTCCGGGTAGATATTGATTGCCTGTCTAAAGTACCCTATCGCTTCCTCTCTCGTCTGTTTTTGCGATAGTGGATCACTTTCATTCACGGCTACTGTTTTTTCCAGTTCGTATCCCACAAAATACCTTAGCCTGCAATTGTTAGGTGATTTGGGAATATCCGTGGTGAATAGTGTGTAATTGTCGCGCCACTCGCCGTTACGGTCAACAGTGATGAACAAGTAAATAAGAGCTATGGGAATTATTACACCCAATATCTTTGGCTGCTTTAATATGGAGAGGTTTCCGGATGATGCTTTTCCAGCGTACTTTTCAAGAATAAGTGCCAGGGCCAGACAGAACCCAACAGACCCAAAGAAAGTAAACCGCTCCCCTATGGCTAATAAAAAAAGAATATTGGTGAATAATGAGATCGTAATGAGATAAAATAAAATAGCAAACGCGTAGGGATCCTTTTGGTTTTTAAATAAACATCTTATACCGGCAAAGATCAGGAAAAGATATACCGGCAAAGATACCAGCACCAGGGGATCACTAAAATGTGCAAAAGGAATACTATTGTATGAGTAATCAGAGATAAGCGGGTAAGGAAAAAATAGGAATTTAATATAATAGCCTGAGACCAAAACGGCCGTAGCTATCCTTGATTCAAAAGAAAGGTCGGCCTTAACTAGCGGATTTTCTATGAAACTGGCGCTGCCTATCTTTCCCACATTATAGTGACTTAAGACTGAATATCTTATTGTAAGGAAGACAATGACCGCAAGTAGAACACTCGCCATTATATGAACGCTACGTTTTCTGTTTTCATTCCGGTAAAAAAAGAAAATAAGTGGAATGACGGCAAGAAAAGTAACTACAGTTTCTTTGGATAATAATGACAGAAAAAAGCAAATGAAAGCAACCACTAATTGTACAAATTTACCGGTCTGTACATACTTTATAAATACATTCAAACTGATAAAAGCAAAGAAAAAACAAAGCAATTCGTCCCTGCTTTTTATATTGGCAACTACCTCTGTATGTATAGGATGTAATGCAAATAATAAAGACGCGATAAAGGCAACATTAGTTCTTTGCCTTTCGAAAAGCTCATCTAAAAAAAGGAAAAGCAATATAACACAACCCGCAAACAACAAGACGTTGATGAAATGGTATGAAACCGGGTTCAATTCAGAAAATTCATATTCTGCCGCAAATGTTACCAAAGACAATGGACGATAATAATCATTTGAATTTTTCAAAGACCCATACCGGTATGGCGTGGCCAGTAATTCAGGTATCGCTCGAATTCCTTTGGCGACAACCTTGTTTTCTTTTATCGCATCATTATCATCGAACACAAAACCATTTTTCACTGTATTCGCATACGCAACAAATGAAATAAACCCAAGCAGCAATATATACTTCAGATGCATAGAAAATTTGCTCCGATGGCCGGAAGGATTTTCTATTCGGAATTCATCTTGAGTTGTCATTAGCTTTAGGAAATTTACCCGATCAGGCTATTTTTCTTTTCTGTTTACTGATAAATTCTTCAAATTGGGCAAGGCTGAAACTGCTGAGATTATGGTCTACCGTCAGCCCACCTTTTTGTGCTGACATTACGCCATAATATGTATCCTTATACCCGTCAACAGTATGGGCATCAGGGTCTACAGATAGCAATACGCCTTTTTCCATGGCATAGCTGATCCAGCGCCAGTCCATATCCAGCCGGCGGGGGTGTGCGTTGATCTCTATGACCACATTGTGGGCCGCACAGGTATCTATCACTTCCTTATGGTCGAGCGGGTACCCTTTTCGCGACAGCAGCAATCTGCCGGTCGGGTGTCCCAATATAGCCGTATATGGGTTGCGGATGGCCGTCAGCACACGGTCCATAGCCTTTTCCTGGCTCATCTTCAGATTGCTGTGCACACTGGCTATCACCAGGTCAAAGGTATTAAGCACCTGTGCGCTATAGTCCAGGCTGCCATCGCCAAGTATATCTGATTCGATGCTCTTGAATATCCTGAACGGCGCCAGTTTTGCGTTAAGCGCATCTATTTCCTGGTGTTGCGCAGCTACCCTGTCAGGCTTAAGGCCTCCGGCATAAAATGCCGATTGCGAGTGGTCGCTCAGTACTAAGTATTCCAGGCCCATGGCTATTGCTGCCTTTGCCATTTCCGCTATCGTATGCACACCATCGCTCCAGGTAGAGTGAGAATGGATAATGGCCTTTATGTCAGAGGGCTGTATAAGCCGGGGCAGGTTTCCGGCCTTAGTCAGTATATCGCCCGTCTCACGCAGCATTGGTGGTACGAATGTGAGGCCATTGGCAGTGAATATCTCCTCTTCGGTCGCAGGGGTTTCTGGTATTGAGTAGCCGCTCTTAAACGCAGATATAAACTCCTCACTGGCGCTGGTAAGGAATAGCGTATGATAGAACTTACTTTTATCCGTGGGGTAGAAGCGCAGCCTTGGCCGGCCAGGGATGCGCACCAGAAAGCTACTATCGGCCTCTTCAGTAGTAGTGCCTTCTATGGTACCGAACTCGTTGATGAGGCTGTCTTTGTCCATGTCGGTCACGAGCTCTACATATTCAAGCGTTTCGGTCTGCCGCCGTATATCACCCGTGAGTGCAAACAACTGCCCGGGATGCCCTTTCTGCAATTGCTGTAGTACCGACAGCGCAAACGCCTCAGCTTCCGCCCATAGATGGAAGCCCTGGTTTTGCTGGAAGTAAACGATATTCTGCAGTACAGCCTCCTGCGTTTTCGCGCCAAAGCCTTTCAGCGCCACCAGCCGGTTCTCATTGCAGGCATACTCCAGTTCTCCCAGCGACTCTATGCCCAGTTCTTTCCATATTACTGCTATCTTCTTGGGCCCCAGCCCTTTGATGTCCAGCATTTGAATGATGCCGGGCGGCGTGATGGCAATGAGGTCATCCAGTTGCTGTAGCTTTCCGGTCAGTTGTAGCTCGCGTATCTTCTTCCCCGTCGACTCCCCTATCCCTCTTTGGGCATACAATTCTCTGTCATTCATCCCCGCTACCTCAGCCGGCAGCCGCTCTATATTGAAAGCCGCGCTCGCATATGACTTGGCTTTGAAACTGTTCTCGCCATGTATATCCATCAGCTTGGACAGCAGCGAGAAATGATCGGCTATTTCGTAATTGTTCATGACTGGAATGTGTGAGTGGTCTGTGTTGATTCAAAAGTAGCAAAAGCCTGATTATCGCAGCCATAAAGCTTCCGTTTTCAAAATGATCTTAATATGCGCTGTGTCTTAACTTTTTGATTACATTATTTCATACACTTATCCTTCACTTTTGGATAATTAAAGATACCTTTGAAAGATATGTATATCATATATTGAGTACATTTAAAAAGTAAGCAGTGATCGATCTATGCCGGCATCCGCGTTTTCATTCAGGCCCGAACAACTAAGCAGGATATTCCCTTATCATATCGTTGTCAGCAACGAACTGAAAATATCTTCTTTCGGAAGTTCACTGGCTACATTGCTGCCTATTGAAGAAGGACTGCCGTTTACCCAATACTTTGAAATTAAAGGATTTAAAGAAGAAACGATCACTTTTAGCTTTTTCCGGCACTTTGCCGGGCAATCTATCCTGCTCAACATAAAAGGTTCTTCTGCGCCTGCACTACAGGGATATTTTGAATTTATCGACAACCCGGATCAGCTTTTGTTCATTGGTGGCCCCATATTGGTTGAACGTGACAATACAGACCTGAACGATTTTGCTAAACGCGATTCTCTGATCGGAGCACTGAATTCACAAAAGGAAACCGGACAATCAGCAGAGGCAGTCAGAGAATTAATGGAGACCGTTGACCGGCAAAAAGACGCCATAAGGCAAAGCGAAAGTCTCTTAGCCCAACAGAAGCAACTGGAATACCAGTTAAAGGAGACGGCAAACAGACTATTCTTTCTGATAAAGAATCTGGATTCCGGTATAGTGGTAGAAAATAAGGACGAGAAAATAATACTGGCCAACGACAAATTCAGCACATTCCTGGGCATGACCCAGAACGCCGAAGAACTGATAGGTGTGAATTATACACTGGCTTCGAAACAAAATAAACATGTTTATAAATACCCGGACGAAGCAGTAGCGAGAATAGATATTATTCTCGAACGTAAACAACCCGTGCTCAATGAACTGATAGCGCTTGAAGATGGGCGCTCTTTCAAACGGGACTATGTACCTATATTTTTAGACGGTAAATACGAGGGTCACTTATGGCAGTACGTTGATGTTACCGAGCAGATAAACGCGGAAAAGAAACTGGAAGAACAGAAAGTGTTTTATGAGAATGTGCTAAACAATATCCCGGCGGATATCGTGGCCTTCAGCCCGGAGCACGAATACCTCTTTATCAATCCGATGGCGATGAAGGATAAGGAATTGAGAAAATGGATGATCGGTAAACGGGATGAGGATTTTGTGCTGTACCGCAACAAGCCGATGAGCATTGCAGAAGAACGGAGGGCTATATTCAATAAGGTTATAGAATCCAGGCGGCTAAATAACTGGGAAGAGAAACTTATCCTTCCGGATGGCACAGTGGAATACCATTTGCGAAACATGTACCCGGTAATCAATGAGCACAATGAGGTGATCCAGGTGATCGGCTTCGGGCTTAACATCACCGACAGGAAGAAGATAGAAGACCAGGTAAAGCTGAATGAGAAAAGATACCGCGACCTCTTTAACTATAGCCAGGCATTCATCTGCACGCATGACCTGAATGGCAAGCTGCTTACTGTAAACCCCGCTATTTGTGAACTGCTGGGGTATTCACAAAACGAGCTCACCGGCATGCAGCTTACTGATTTCATGCCTAAAGAGGATATTAAAAGCTTCTATACAGACTACCTCGAAAAAGTGATCAAGGAAGGTACGGCCACGGGCGTATTCAGAGTAATAGGAAAGAAAAATAAACGATCGTTCCTGCTGTATAAAAATTTCACCGTCCACGAACAGAACTCTGAACCCTACATCATCGGTTTCTCGCAGGATATTACTGACCGTATAAAAACGGAAAAGGAATTACTGGCCACTAAAAAGGTGACTGAGGACTCCCATAAAGCAAAAGAGACGTTCCTGGCCAATATGAGCCATGAAATACGTACCCCGATGACGGGCATACTAGGCATTGCCAATCTGCTCTCTAAAACCGGCCTCGACACACAGCAGCGAAAATTCACCAAGCTGATCTCGGAATCTGCCAATAACCTGCTGACTATAGTAAATGACGTACTGGATATAGAGAAAATAGCCGCGGGAAAACTGGACCTTGAATCTATTCCGTTCAAATTTGAAGAGAAGGTGTTCACTACTTTGCAATCATTCCAGTTTAAGGCGGAAGACAAGAACATAAACCTGCTCCTCAACAGCACGCTGCCAGACGACCTGGTAGTAATAGGCGACCCCTACCGCCTCAGCCAGATATTGAACAATCTGCTGAGCAATGCGCTGAAATTTACCACGGACGGCGATATCTCCATAAACCTCGATTATAAAAAGAGCGAAGCAGACAAAGTAACCATAGAGATACAGGTACAGGATACGGGGATAGGCATAAAGTCAGACAAGCTATCGCATATATTCAACCCGTTTGTGCAGGCGTCTGTAGATACCACACGTAAGTATGGAGGCACCGGCCTGGGCCTTACTATCTGCAAAAATCTGGTAGAAATGCAGGGAGGCCGCATCACTGTTTCGAGTAAGATAAATGAGGGTACGACCTTTTCATTCTATATCCCCTACGAGAAAGGAGATGCGTCCATGATACCGGACGAAGATAAGTCCGAGATCAACTATAAAGACTTACAATCCATACGGATACTGGTTGCTGAAGATGTGGAGCTGAACCAGTTCCTGGTAAGGCATATTCTGGAGGGATGGGGCTGCGAGGTAACCGTGGTGAGCAACGGGAAGGATGCGGTTGATAGCGTCAGCGCACACCATTTCGACCTGATACTGATGGACATACAAATGCCGGAAATGGATGGCATTACCGCTACCAAGCTCATTAGGGCACTGAAGATCGCTGAGAAACCTGTGGTAGATAAATCAATGATCACCAAAAAGATACGCACCTTAAACGCCCGGGACAAATCATCGATTCCCATTATTGCGCTTACCGCAAACGCACTGAAAGGCGATGGCAACAAATACATGAGCATAGGCATGGACGGCTATATAACCAAGCCCTATACCGAAGAAAAGCTGTTTACTGTAATTAACCAGATCATAAAGACGAATGATACGCTAAGGCTGAAAATAACGCCGGGAAGTAAGAACCCGAATGAGACGCCCGCGAATTATTATATACCGGCTGAAGTGAAGCTTTACGACCTGGCCATGATCAATACCATCGGGAAAGACGACCCTGCTTTTACCAAAAAGATCATTACCATTTTCCTGGATACAATGCCGGATGCCCTCAACAAATTAATGACTGCGGCAAACGAAAAGAATTATGAACTGCTGGGCAATCTGGCCCATAAAATGAAGTCGAGCATAGATAATATGGGTATAGATTCATTGAAAGAGGTTATCAGGGACCTGGAGAAAACCACCACGGACAATGAACATACCAACGAGCAGATAGAAAAAGTGAACACGACCATAAAAACAGTGATGACTCAATTAAAGGAATTAATCGAGAGCTAATAACAAAAGCCGCTATGTCTGTTGCAAGCACTATTAAAAGTAACCCCGCCTTAAAAAAGTTCGTTCACAGGATGCTGATCCCTAAGGGAGGGGCACGGCCAAGGCTTTGGGTACGGCTGTTCCTCAACAGGTTCTTTCATACCCGCAAGAAAGGTTCGTCCATATGTCGTCGCACCCGCATGGACGTGCTCCCGTTCAATAAGTTCGAACTGGGGGAAAGATCCGTGATAGAAGATTTTTGCACGATCAATAATGGTGTGGGCAATGTGATCATAGGTGATAATACATTGGTAGGGATGGGCAATATAATTATCGGCCCCGTAACTATAGGCAATAATGTGATACTGGCGCAGAATGTAGTAGCCAGCGGACTCAACCATGAATATAAAGACCCCGCTGTGCCCATACGGATGCAGGACGTAACCACCGCACCTATTACCATTGAAGATGACTGCTGGATAGCCGCTAATGTAGTAGTTACTTCCGGTGTAACGATTGGAAAGCACAGCGTGGTAGCGGCAGGATCAGTGGTTACCAAAGATATACCGCCATATTCCGTGGCCGCGGGCAACCCGGCAAAAGTGATAAAAAAGTATGACCTGGCTACCAAAGAGTGGATCAGGGCAACATAAACAGCCCCAAACAGCAATATGCACCGGAACAAGTAGCCGGGAGCGTTAATTAAAAGATATTTTTTGAGTGTTTACTATCGATTCAGCGATTAAAGAATAATTTTGAAGGAGTATAATTGCACAGAAACGTTTGGTTTTCCGTTTTTAAAAAAGGGAGTACATTTATTTTTTTAAATAAGCCGGTCAAAACTATTTATTGTACTTTGCAATTGATTACTTTAGCTTTAGTCAGATCATGCCACACATTATGGTGGCTGCCGATTAAATGTAATTAATAAAATTATGAACAATAATACCGTCCTTCAAAAAGTAATAGTTATAGAAGACGACTTTGCTATAAAAACATTACTCTGCGCTGTATTAGAATATAATTTTGTTGTTACTGCTTTTGAAAATGGAATGGAAGCCCTTTCTTACATGCAACAAGGGAATGTGCCGGATGTGATCATCAGCGACCTCAACACACCTGAACTAAATGGCTACGACCTCCTTGTACAATTGAAAGCAAGCAATTTCTTCAAAGCCATCCCGGTCATTATCCTGTCTGGCGAGGAAGGATCACAAACAAGGATAAAATGCCTGGAAGCAGGCGCCGACGACTACATCGTAAAACCTTTCAACCCGCGCGAACTTGAAGTAAGGATAAATGTCATACTCAAACGATACGGTAAGTCATTGATCACCAAACGCTTTTAGTGAATTATGGGTGTACCCGACAGCAATTCAGGCATCATTGCGCTCTTGAATTTCAACAATTCAACGTTTGAAGTTATAAAGCGATGCGATATCGGGAAACGCCAGTTCCAGCTTTTTAACAGCATTTACGATGTAGTAAAAGATTACGAACGGCTGAAGCTGAACGTAGTAGCCGTCATTTCTGAAAGCGAAGTGATGGGTGCTGCAGGTGTTTCGCTTTCGGAAGTAATGAAAAAAAAGGGCCTGCCGCATATCCCCTTCTTTCTTATATCACAAAAGCTGGACGCCAACCTTTCGCAGATATGCCTGCAGGCAGGCGTTGCCGATGTCTTCCTTACCCCGCTTTCAATACCCGACGTTGAAAAAAGGCTCAATTTCCTGTTTAAGCACTGGCGCTATCTGCATAAGGAAATAGACAAACAGGAAGTAGCAGTTTATAAGACCCCTTTTCTGAAAAGGAGTTTTGACATCTTATTTTCCGGTTTAGCCCTTATCTGTTTATCGCCGCTCATTCTCATTGTTATCATCATAATGAAGCTGGAATCCAAGGGACCGGTCTTGTATTATTCTTACCGGGTAGGTACGGGCTATCGGGTCTTCAAATTTTACAAGTTCAGGTCCATGTTCATCGATGCCGACCAAAGGCTGAAAGACCTGAAACACCTGAATCAGTACAACTCGAATGATAAAACAGCCGATGACCCTGGCTCTATGTCTATGTGCGAAGAGTGCAAAATAACCGGCAGCGCGTGCCGGAGTAAAGTTTATGCCGATAATGTGACCTGGTGTGAGAAGCAGTACCTCGATGTAAAAAAGCAACAGGGCGACGCCGCATTCTTTAAACTGAAGAACGACCCCCGCATCACCAAAATAGGCAGGTTCATACGTAACTACAGTATAGACGAGTTGCCCCAGTTGTGGAATGTGCTGAAAGGCGACATGAGTATTGTGGGTAACAGGCCATTACCTTTGTATGAGGCTGAGAAACTGACTACCGATAAGTACGCGCCACGCTTCCTGGCCCCTGCAGGGCTCACCGGATTGTGGCAGGTAGAGAAAAGGGGTAAAGCCAAAATGTCGGAAGACGAAAGACTATTGCTCGATAACACTTATGCCGAGAATCATAGTTTCTGGTATGATATAGGGTTGATCCTGAAAACCATACCGGCATTGTTTCAGAAGGAAAATGTATAAACCAAACAGTCCCGTATAACGAACCATGATACGCCAGTTGAAACTTTCCAGGTATTACAACAAACACATGCTTGTGTTATCTGGCAATGGCGTACAGATGGTGGTGGGCTTTGCCACATCGTTTGTCTTGTTTCACTACTTGTCTATGGAGGCGGCGGGCATGTGGTATTTCATCCAGACATTCGTAGCCATATGCGAGTCTGCGCGTTATGGCTTTTTTGCCACTGCTACCGTAAAATTTTATGCCGGTACCGAACATGAGCGGGCGAGAACAGTATTAGGTTCCGTATGGTTCCTGGCGCTGGCTATGACGGCCATCATACTTGGGCTGAATGCCCTCGGCACACTGTATCTGCCGTATACTACCAATGTAGAACTGATTCTGTGTATCAAATGGGTAGGCATAACCTACCTCAGCTCACTACCCGCAGATGTGGTGTTCTGGCGGTTGCAGGCCGACGAGAGATATGGCGCCATGTTCCTGTACCGCATGGTCAATAGCCTCAGCACCATCATCGTGTTCATTGCGCTCATTTGCTTACACAAATTCACGCTGGAAAATGCCCTCATCTTTAACTTCCTTACCAACTCCCTGTGCAGCGTTATTGGCATCCTGGGTAACTTATCCGGCATCAGGTATTTCGGCAACCGGACACGTGAGTGTATAAAAGAGATATTCCATTTCGGCAAGTTCACATTCGGTACAACCATGCTGTCTACTACACTTGCCAGTTCTGATACCTGGATCATCAACGCCCTGCTGGGTCCTGCTGCTGTGGCCGTGTATAACCTGGCTATGCGCTTCATGGGACTGATAGACATGCCCCTGCGTAGTTTTGTGACCACCGGAATGTCTGAAATGGCCATCCAGCACAACGCAGGGAACAAGCACCAGGTCGTTTACATATTTAAGAAGTATGCCGGCATGCTTACCATGGCATTTATTCCCTTTGCCGCGGTGGCTTTTGTGGGAGGCAGCTTTGCCATTAAAATAATGGGCGGCCATAATTATGATGGAGGCCCTATACTGGCAGCTATCAATGCCTATGGCCTGATGCTCATCCTCTCCATCTTCTACCCTATCGACCGCTTCAACGGACTGGCACTGGACATCATTCACCGCACAAAAACGAATTTCTACAAGGTAGTGCTGATGCTGGCAGTGAAAATAGCCGCAGGGCTCATTTTTACCTTTACGCTCAGAAACATTTTCGGCGTGGTCATCGGCAATTATTTAATGACGCTTGCTGGTATCCTGTATGGATACTATGAATTGCGCAAGAACTTCGACTACACTATTCCGGGCATCTTGTCAGCAGGATATACGGAGATGAAAACGTTCTTGAAAAAAGAGATCAAGGTTCTGTCACGGTCAAAAAAAGATCCATGAGGCCAATAACCATACCGCCTGGTATACGCAAACTGTGGGATGCCGGCTGCAGCACCAACGAAGACAACATCAGCCGCATCAGGCCACTCTATGACCGTCTGTCAAAGGGAACGCCCGAGGTCTCGGTGGTTATCCCGGCATACAACGAAGAGAAGAATATTTTACGCACATTGCTCTCACTGGCTTCCAATACTACTCAGCGGACTGTGGAAATAATTGTGGTGAACAATAACTCAAAAGACAACACAGAAGCCCTGGCGAAAGCCGCCGGGGTAACCTGTATCACGGAGACCAAACAAGGTATCACAGCCGCGCGCAATGCCGGGCTGGCTGTTGCAAAGGGCACCTATGTGCTGAACGCAGACGCTGATTCCATATACCCGCCGGACTGGATCGAAGAGATGGTAGCCCCGCTGACAAATGGTAACGAAGTATGTATCACCTATGGTAGGTTTGCGTTCATCCCCACCGGCCGCACATCAAGGCAGAGCTATTTTGTCTATGAGCACATGGCTGAGAGTGTGCGATGGATCAACACGCGGTTCCGCGAAGAAGCAGTAAATGTGTACGGTTTTAATTCAGGTTTCAGGCGGCTGCAGGGTATCGAAGTAAATGGTTTCGACCATCCACCGGGAGCCAACGAAGACGGCTGGCTGGCGGTGAAGCTGAGAGAAAAAGGATTCGGGAAGCTGCACTGTGTCACCAATGTAAAGGCGATGGTATGGACTGCTGACAGGCGGATAGAAATGGACGGTGGTTTGTGGAAAGCACTCTTTGCAAGGGCACGGCGTATACTATTCCCGCCAAAAGAAGTCGTGATACGCAAAGACCTGTAGCGCTTATTTCCTTTTCGCTTTTTCCCATACCGCGCTTTGCGCACCTGCCATATAACGCCTTATGCCAGCTACTACAGCATAATTCATCATGCAGAAATAGTACGGTATGAATGCCGCTTTTACACGCAGATTTCGCTTTTCAAATACCCACCCCAATAGGGACAGAAAATAAAAAGCGCACTGGCATACCAACAAGACCGTATAGATATAAGCATGTGGCGGCACCACTATCAGCAGATTCAACAGCAGCGCCAGCATCATAAAGAAAGGCGTCACCGTCCATCTGAGCACACGGTGGCTGATATACTGAAATGAAAGAACAAAGTTACCAAACGGGTTCAGCAGACCAGGCAGGCGCGAAATAGACTGTATACCACCTGCTGCTATCCTTATCTTCCTTTTCAGCTCCTCGTCCACATTTTCCGATCCGGTCTCTGTAGCATAGGCCAGTGGCTCATATACTATTCGGCTGCCCTTGCTGGCAATAAGCATAGAGATCATAAAGTCATCGAGTATAGTATCTGCCGGCACCGGCTCATACAGCCTGGTGCGTATGCTGAATAACTCGCCGGCTGCACCCACCACCGAATACAATTCGGAGTCCCAGGTCTTCAGTTTAGATTCATACTTCCAGTAAAACCCTTCGCCTGCAGTAGCATCATCCACGTCATCTATATTCACCCGTTTCTCGCCCGACACAGCACCCACCGAAAGGTCTTTATAATGCCGTCAGATATTCACCAGCGCGTCTTTATTCAATATGGTATTAGCATCAGTAAATATGGCTATCTCAGAATGTACTTCCTGCATAGCGCGGTGCATTGCGGCAATTTTACCGTTGCGCGCCGGCTCATGCATCAGCTTTATTTGCGGGTAGCCCGCCACCAGTTCAGGTGTGCGGTCGCTTGATCCATCGGTCACAAAAATAAAGGATACCTTATCTGCCGGATAGTTGAGCGATAAGGTGTTCTTTATCTTTTCCACTATGAAATCCTCTTCATTATAAGCGGCTACCAATACCGTAAGTGTAGGCCAGATGCCACCATTGTCTGGTATGCCTCTTTTTCCCATTATCAGTATACGCAGCTTCACCAGGAAAAAGAGCAGTATGCCATACCCAAAGAAGGTATAGAATACAATAAAGAGGCTCGTCCAGAATAAGAAGATCATGCGCTGTTTTTTACAGTATATCCCAGGTTAGTGCTGTTAATATCATTCACCATGTTCCATTTTATCGCGCGTAGCAGCACACCTATGTAACCCGAATGCCCGTCTTTCACATAGGCCATCATATTACGCGTAGCCACTACAAAAATAAAGTATATCCAAAATACAGAACGCACACGGAACGGGCAATTGCGCCTGATGAATAGTATGCGGTTGCGGTTCATAAAGTATTCTTTCAAAGCGCTATTACCACCCACGGTTATCGATTCCTTATGATAAATAAGTGCCTGCATATTTACCCATATTTTATACCCTGCACGTCTTACCTGTTCGCACCAATCCATCTCTTCGTAGTACAGGAAGTATATCTCCGGCATCGGCCCGGCTTTTCTCACCGCCTCTGCCCTGAGCATCATGGCCGCACCATGCGCATAGCCTGTTTCCCCGGTAAGACCATCATACTGCCCTTTATCGGTCTCAAACTGGCCTACACATTTGTTGCGGGCAGTATAATAATTCATGGGGGTATAACCGGCATATTGCAGCATATCGGGCTGGCTATAGTATCTTATCTTAGGTGATACAATACCCACCTCCGGGTGATCGTCAAGTGTGCCCGCCAGCAGCCCTATAAGGCTGTCTGTGACCTCGGTATCATTATTTACAAAAAAGAAATAATCGCCTTTTGCCTGTACTATGCCCAGGTTATTACCGCCTGCAAACCCCAGGTTCACCTCCGACCTTATAAATGTTACACCGGGGTATTTTATGTGCCAGCCCGGCACAGGATCCACCTCACTGCCATTGTCCACCACTATCACCTCCACTGCCTCATAACTATTACAAGCACGTATCGAATCCAGCAGCGCCTCAGTGACGCTGCTTTGATTGAAATTGACCGTAATGACAGAAACAAGCTTCATGAACCGCTAAACTACTTCATCAGCTACTAATATCAAGGCTTGTTAACATTTTAATTTCCCGAAAACTCAGCCCGCAGTTAAATATTTTTTAGTTGGGCCATGCTATAGCGGCTTCGTCTTTTAATTTGTATTTTTGACCGGTACCGTTAATGTACAGAACTGATAAACAAACCAAACTGGTGAACAACATGGGAGCGCCTTATTCTTTTACAGGTATCACATTGCTGATAACACATTACAACAGAAGCAGTTCGCTGGAAAGGCTTTTGGCTGCGTTTCGCCGTTTAGATTGCAAGTTCGGGGACATAGTGGTCTCTGACGATGCCAGTAAGCCTGAACACCTGGATAAGCTCAAAGAGATGCAGCTGGAATACAAATACCGGCTCATCACCACTCCCGTGAACAAAGGCCATGGCCACAGCATCAACAAAGGGCAGGATATAGTTACTACACCCTACACCTTGTATGTGCAGGAAGATTTTGTGCCGTCTGACATTTTCCCTGCGGCATTGCAGGATGCCATCGGTTTTATGAATGAGGACAAAGCACTGGACTATATCAGGTTCTGGTCGCTGGCCAGCCAGTACCCCGATCTGAAACCTTATGGCAAGGGCTACTCGCAGATGTTGTTTAATTTCTGGACTACCAACCACCTGAAGTTCTACCAGTATAGCGATACGCCGCATCTTCGCCGCAGCAATTTCTTTGAAAAATTCGGGCGTTATAAAGAAGGATTGAAAGGAGACGTGATCGATTATAAAATGGCCATCTCATTTTTACAGCACAAAGGCAAAGGCTTATTTTATGATAAGTACGATGCCCTGTTCGCTCATGAAAATTCGCACGAAGAGCCCAGCACCATGCGGCCGCTGCTCAACTGGCGGCAACGCACCAGCTTTCCTATCAGGTCTCTGCGTTGGGTTTACTTAAAATACAAATGGATAAAGTGTACCTCGGATATTGCATTTATGCGCTAATATTGTTGACGGAATAAATTCGAAAACTTAACTGAATATGGCTGGTCAATTTTCGTTTCCTGGCGTTACTTTACTTATCACACATTACAACCGGAGCGCCTCTCTGAGCAGGTTGCTGGCCAGGTTTCGTGAACTGAACTGCCGTTTTGATGAAATAGTTGTTTCTGATGATGCCAGCAAGCCGGAGCATCAGCAGAAAATAAAGGAATTGCAGCAGGAGTACGGATTCCGCCTGGTATCCACACCCGTCAACAAAGGTTTCCCCGCCAATATTAACAGGGGGCTTGATGCGGTAAAAACACCCTACTCCTTATACGTTCAGGAAGATTTTATACCCTCAGATATCTGTCCGGCCCACCTGCAGGATGCGCTCGGTTTTATGAATGATGATAAGAGCCTTGACTATATCCGTTTCTGGTCGTTCTATCGCTACCCCACCTTGAAGCCATATGGCAAAGGCTTTTCGGAAACAATATATAATCCGTGGACATTGAACCACCTTTCTTTTTTTATGTACAGCGATAACCCGCACCTGCGCCGCAGCAATTTTTTTCAGAGATTCGGACGTTACCAGGAGGGGATTGATGGCAATATCGCAGAGCACAACATGTCCATATCTTATATCCAGAATAAAGGCAAAGGACTATTTTATGACGAGTACCAGGCATTGTTTACACATGCCAACTCTGCCGACGAACCCAGTACTTTCGACCGGGCCAACTGGCGGCAAAGCAGAAACCCTGCATTCCTGGCTATGCGCTGGCTGTACCTGCGCTTTAAATGGTATAAGAGCCTGCGGGAAGTAAAAACAATGCCCAGGCAGATCTGACAAACTAAAAACGCTATGAACGGACCATTTTACTTCAAAGATGTAACATTACTGATCACTCACTACAACAGGAGTAGTTCGCTGGAGCGGCTGCTGGCCTCCTATGAAAAGCTGAACTGTAAGTTTGAAGACATTGTCGTGTCAGACGATGGCAGCAAACCGGAGCATGTGGAGAAGATAAAGTCGCTGCACGGTGCATATTCTTTCCGGCTCATCACTGCGCCCAAAAACGCCGGGCTGGGTAATAACATCAATAAAGGACAGGATGCGGTAAAGACCCCTTACACGCTCTATGTGCAGGAAGACTTTGTGCCCCTTGAGACTTTTCCGTCCAAAATGATGGACGCTCTACAGTTCATGACCGAGCGTCCCGATCTGGACATGGTGCGCTTTTATGCCTATTTCCGGTACCCCTACCTCACCCCTGTGAAGAACGGATTCTCGGAAATGCGTTTCAAAATAATGTATCCCGGCTATAAGAAGTTCTACATGTACAGCGACCATCCACACCTGCGCCGGAGTACGTTTTTGCAAAAATTCGGCAGACACCAGGAAGGGGTAAACGTAGAGGTATCAGAATATGGAATGATGATGTCCTTTATCAAAAAGAAAGGAAAGGCACTTTTCTATGACGACAACAAAGGCCTGTTCGACCAGGTAAATTCAAGCACTGAGCCCAGCACATTCAAACGCAATTTCTGGAGAGAAAGCAGCAATCCGGCCATTACGCTTGCCCGGCACCTGTTCCGGCACTTGAAGTTCAATTATAACTATTTTAAGTAGCGGTATCAGTGGTTGCCAAAACCAAATAACGGCGTCCACTTCTCAATAAGGTCCTTCACGGCAGCATTGGCATAGATCATGTCCCTTATCTTCGATCTCCGTTCGTTCTCGGGCGATATATAACCTGTAGACACCTTGGTAATAAAGGTTTCCATCGTGTCCATATTATTGATCTCTATTCTCGGTACCCGCATTTTATTTGAGGATGGGTTGAGCAGACCCGAATGAACCGAATAAGCCATAGTGTAGCCTACATGCACCAGTTGGTCCAGCACCATTTTGTTGTACAGTCCGTACGGAAAGGCAAATGAATCAACGGGCTTACCCAGATTTTGCTCAATTGCTTGCTTGCTCTCTGTGATCTCTTTCAACAGCGTCGCCTTATCCAGTCCATTCATCTTTACGTGGTTATTCCCATGTGACTGTATCGACCAGCCATTCTCCGATAGTGTCTTTATCTCAGCCCAGGATAGTTGCCTGTCATCGCCAACAAAGTAGAAATCGCTTAACCCGTATGGCTTGCCTATGTATGCTGTGCTCAGAAACAGGGTGGCCACAAATCCATACTTGCTCATCACTTCCTGCGCGTGGGTGTATAAGGAATAATAACCGTCGTCAAACGTGATCAGTACATGCTTGCCTTCCACCGGTTTTTTTTCCAGCAGCAGTTTTCTCAGGTCACTGTCGCTTATGGACTTATATCCTTCCTTGTGCAGCCATTCCATCTGCTCCCTGAACGATTGCAGCGATACCGATACGTTCCGTGAGTCGGGGTTGGCGGCCATATTCCCGTCAATAGCGTGATAGTTCAAAACCGGTATTCCCAAAATCTTCATGATCCAAATTTAAAACATTTGCCCTATTTGCGCCCACTCTCCAGCCGGTTGATCGCTTTATATATCTCACCCACGCTGTTCTCCCATGTATGCGAGCTGGCAAATCTTTTCCGCCCTTCCTGCCGCGCAGTGTTATCGTCCTTCATCGCCTTTTCTATAAGCTTCAGATAGTCGTCCTTAGTATTTGCCAGGTAGGTATGCACCGCAAAAATACTCATGGCCTCTGTAGCAGTAGCCACTACTGGCTTACCCATCGCAAGGTATTCATCTATCTTTCTCGGGTAATTGCCTATCGTCACTTCATTCACTATCTGTGGGTTCAGGCACACATCAAACGCATTGATATAGCCCGGCAATGCAGCCGGAGGTTTAGGCCCCAGGAAGTGGACGTTCTTCATCTGGTGCAGCTTGCTGTTCCTGAAATCCTCATCTTCGGGGCCTACCAGCACAAGGCTCCAGTCCGGCTTACACCTCGCAATAAATTCCAGCAACTTTATATCCAGCCGTATGCTTTGCAACACGCCTACATAACCCACCACAGGGCGCGGTATCGCTGCTATGTCTGCCGGGTAGGTTTTATCTGCCAAGTCCGTGAACATAGATAGCTCACACCCCTGCCCTACATAATAAGACCGTGGATTGTACTGCCCGCAATAGTTGGCTAAGTAAGTCGAGTTCGCTACGCATAGATCACTCTTCGCTATCAGCAACGGCTCCAGTATTGTGCCATGATATTTCCAGTAGTCTACCGCCAGCATATAGTCGCGCGAATAATAAATGCTTATCGCCGGCGACAATAGCTCTTTCAGATAGAATGTGCGGAACATCTCATTGTCATCGAACAGGATGAAATTTTTAAACCCTAACTTCTGTATCGCTTTCTTTATAGCTGCCGCAAACCGTTTGTTATTTATCTTATTCAGCGCATTGAATACCGGCCGTATCCTGATCTTGTTAATGGACTCGGCCATGCAGTCAGGATAAAGGTTCCAAAGGTTATTTTGTATGCTTATCAGCCCTTCCTGCTCACCCTTTATCACTGCCAGCCGCCGTTTCACCCTTGGTTCATTCTTGTCCCGCATCAATGTAAATCTGTCCAGCGGAGAATTGACATAAAGTACCCGGTTGTGTTTGGCAAACTCTATGGCTATGTTCCGGCAGTTGCTGCCTATCTCCTCATCCCAGGGTTGTTGCCCCACGATCACGATATCCCTCCCTGTCACTAACTCATTTGACGCCATTCGCAGGTATATTTTTTTGATTTTCAAGTCGCATCAAAACACCGATAAGCGCTATAACGAGGTAAAAATTTACATTGGACGGATACTGCACCAGCGCCTCCTGCGGGTAATTACCTATATGAAAAGCGAAGATCACGAGTATCATAGCCAGCGTATACGATTTCAGTTCGGGGTCTTTGATCAGGTAATAGTTCTCTATCCCTGTTTTCAGCGCCACAAATATCAGTGTGCAAAGAAGCAGCAACCCGATCCAGCCATTCTCTACAGCCACACGCACATACCCGCTGTCCGGCGGAAAATGTGCCAGGTAGGAATAAGGCGCAAACCGCTGGCCCCACACCCCGGTAGCGCCCAATCCGCCACCCATAGGGTGTGATTGTATATACGGCTGTATCCGCTTCTGGTTATTCTTTCGCAGGTTGAAAGACGCGTCATTGGAGGGCTTGAACGCACTCTGAAAACGGTATAACGTATTATTCGAGGTGGGTATAAAAACCAGTATCACAAAGAACACCGCCCCTATGATCCCTATCGTCAGTATTCGTTTGTTGAACTTCAGAATGGCATACATCACCAGTCCGGCAGGCACCAGTACATAAGCGCCGCGGGTACCTGAAAACAGCATCGCGCTCAGATACATATAGATAAGGCCACGAAGTATCCATTTGTTCCGGTTAGTTACCGGGCCGCTAAGTATGCCAATGCACAGCAGGCTGCTCACTGCCATAGTGTAGGCAAATACTACCGGGTCTGAGAAGATAGAGAACTTCCGCCACACACCGCCTATGAACAGTAGTTCTGCCACGTTCGGGTCTGAGTGCAGGTAAGCATCCTCAAAACTCGTGAATCCAATATATTGCTGTTTATAAGCGTAGAGCGCCGCTATCAAGGCCAGCACCAGCCACAGTTTGAACAGGAAACGAACAAATTCTATCGTACGTATATTGTACAGAAAGATAAAATACATGATCATGATCACCGCCACGCTCCTCACCGTATACACCCACGCCATCCGTGATTCCGCCGATGGGTTCGCAGCTTCCAGCACATTGTAAACAAGCCATATAAGGATCATGGTACTTATAGGCCCCTTGAATATCTTCCAGTTACGCTCTCTTTTCTGCTTGATCAGAAGGCCCAGTAAAAACAGCACTTCCATACCGTCCATCATCGTACCCAGCGGAAAATTGACGCCCAGTTTCAGGATATACAGCAGGAAGTACGCCATAATAAGAAAGAACGAGATGCCCACCATTGGGTACACCACCAGCGCATAAACGGCTGGTATGGCCACCATGGCCACCATGGCTATAATACCGAATTTCATACCATACATCCCCACCCCTGCGGCCAGTCCGGCGCAAACCAGGAACAACAATATATAACCTATCGGGTTGTTCAGCTTCTCTATCAGGAACGACTTCCGCACACGCCACCCCGCCCTCCGGGTATTTCCCGAAGACGGTGATATAGGTATGATGAAGTCATTATTCATTATAAAAACAACAGTTTAATAAAAAAATAGAATACACTTACAAACGCCACCACAAGCGCCACCTTTCGCGTTTTCTTATCCACCTCTGCCTGTTGCTTTTCCACAGCAGCTTCCCGCTCCCGCTGCTTTTCACTAATTGTACTCATTTTTCTACGTCATTTATATTTTTACTGCTGTAATGCTGTGTAGCTACAGATATCTTATTCGCCTTCCTGCTCTTCACTAACGACAACAACTGGAAGAATACAAATTTAGGAATGCCTGTCAGCGAACGTATGATCCGCTTGTCAGCCTTCGCATGCGACAGTGACAACATGAAGCCACCTACAAAACACGCAAAACCAATTACCCACAAAAGCAGTGCCGTGGTACTGATCCATATATTGGCCACCATACAAAACACGGACACGATAAGGAACATAAATAGTGGTGGCCGCAGCAGTATGATACCAAATAAGAACTGGTTCCAGTTGGCCTTCCTTACCCCTAACCCCACCATTGAAAACCCAAAAACAAAATAACGGAACCATGTATTTATCCAGCGGGCCCTTTGTTTCACTAATTGATCAGACTTTGTTGTTTTCTCGTCATACACCACAGCATCTCCGCTGAATGCTATCCTATACCCCCTGCTCACAATTTCTTTCTGCAGCACCTTATCAAATCCGGCGCCTGTCACATCAAGGTGCTCCAGGCATTCACGGTATAGGCTTGTCTTAAATGCCATCCCCGACCCCGCCAGCGTTGCCGACGACCCGTCAGCAAACAGCACCTCACCATCATAAAAATGATAGTAAATATCGCGCGCTGCATCTAAGCAGGCGTAGGTAGTGTCCAGGTTCTTGGCCTTTCTTACTCCCTGCACGGCAGAGAATCCCGCATCAAAATATTTGTTCAGTTCGTCCAGGTAGTCAGGGTCTGCCAGGTTATCTGAATCAATGATCGTCAGCACATCGTGCGCCCTTTTAAAATTACGGATAGCATAAAAATGTGAGCGTGTGTTGCTGCCCAGCGTTTCCGGCGGACGCAATACGATCACCCGTTCATCATCAAATTTCAATGTAGAAACATCGCATTTGTCGGCAACGATATAGATAAGGAAATTGGTATAGTGCAGCTTCAACAGTGAGTCAACAGCTGCAGGTACGGCGTCTGTCTGTTCATACGCCGTCACAATAATGCCGTAATCGTGTGCGGTATTGTTTTTACTGTTGCTCTGTGCTACGGGCTTTCTTTTGATGGCCCATACCACATACAACAAAAGCGGAACAACTAAATTATACCCTATAATTATTTGCAGGAAGATCCAGGCATTGTATAAGATGGTAGCAACCATATTATTGTTCTCTTCTGAAGAAAAGCAGCTTGGAAGATTTTTTCTTCCCGTTTGCTTTCTTGTTATTGAAATTGCTCTCTTTCTCGTTATAGGTCACCTTATTCAGTATGAAGCCGATAAATTTCCCGTCCAGTGATTTCAGATAGTCTATCTGGTGGGCCATATCATGGCTGATACTGTTATTCGCCTCGAAAATGCTCAGTACCCTGTCGGCAACAGACACCCATTCCTTCGACTGGTTCATCGTATTCAGCGCAGAAGCTTCAATGATCACCACATCAAATACATCCTTCAGTTCCAGCAGCTTTTGCTCTATCTGGTATTCGCTGTTTATCTCAAACAGCGATATATCATACCCCTGGTTGCCTAGCACACTTATGTTGCCATCCTCTACCAGGCTCGTCAGCGACACCCTGCCCTTCAGATAATCTTCTATGAAGTACCTCGGCTGCGTGATCTCAGTGATATCCGGGCTCAGGAAGTTGCCGTCAATGAGTAGCACCTTCTTGTTGGCCATCTGGTAAGCGCTTACCAGGCTCAGTGCAAAAAGCGTTTTACCTTCTGCTTGTGTAGTACTGGTTACTACCAGGTTGCGGCTGCCCTGCAGCGCCATGTTTATCTCAAATCGCGTGGAGCGTATCAGGTTCTTAAATTCGTGATTTCTCAATTTCGCATCCCGCCTGTCACCTTTTAACTGTCGCACATCTGCCTGTGCCGACCGCACCAGCTTGGTTATCTCTGTATTCAGCGGATTCACAGGGTCTATGTTCCATAGTTTCTGTATATCCAGGAACGAACTCTTGATCACCGGCAGGTACCCCAGCACCTTCATATTGGTTCTGTGGGTCAGGTCATCCGGCACTTTTACCGAATCGTCAAGGTAATACAGCACAAACAGCACCAGCAGGTAAAATACAAAGCTCACCAGCCCGCTCAGCACCACCAATATCATTTTCTTCGACGGCTGTTTCGCACCCGGTATAGCCACTTCTACCTGCTTGATATGGGTTGCGGCGTTCAGCTCCATGTTGGCCTGGTTATACCTTTTCAATATGTCAAAGTACTCCTGGCTGGCTACTGTTATATCCTGCTCATAAGCCTGTATCACAGCCTCTCTTGGTACCAGTTCATCCAGTTTCAGATTCAGTTCGCCTATCGCCGACTCATACGACGAGATACTGTTTCTCGCCAGGTCCATCGCAAACTGTAGTTTCAGCTTTTCTGCTACTATACTCTCTTTCGAAGAAGTCGGGCTTTGTACCAGTTTATCAGTAGACTGGTTGATCTTCTTGTCCATCACGTCCTTCAACGAGTCGATCGTGACTTTTATATTTTTGTCGAAATTGCTCTTAATATATTTTTCGTTCAGTACATTGAGCTGGTCTTTCACCGACACGATCTCTTTATTCACCTGCTCTACGGTCTGCTTATCATTCTGATCCAGCTTAGGCTCCATATCATGCAGCGCCCCGGCATCGGTAGCCACCTCTTTTTGCGCCAGTTCCAGCCCCGTTTCCAGTTGCGATAACTGCGTGAAGATACCTTTCGACTGCTCCGCAAGGTCCAGTACGTGCTGGTGTATCTTGTAATCCTTCAGCTCGTTCGTTTTCCGGTCCAGCGAGTCTTTCTTCGCCATCATCAACTGGTTGAGGAAATCCACCGACTTCTTTCCATTCTGATCCGTGAACGCTGTCTGGTAGTCGATAAACTCCTTAGCAAGTGTATTCACCACGAATACCGATAACAACGGATTTTCCGACTCGTACTCGATGTCGATGAAATCACTGTTCTCAATGCGGTATATCCTTATTTTGTCCCTGAGCGCGTCATAGTCATACCCCATCGATTTCAACACTTCATAAAGGCCGCGCTGGTCGTCGTCATACAACGATAGTGCCTGCCTGTTCTTGTAGCTGTTCGAATATACTTCTATCGCATGTTCTCTTGCTTTCGGGTTAAGATAGCCCAGCAGCTTGCTCGGCTTTCTGAATGGTTCTTCATTCGATGTCAGGTCATGCAGTATCAGTTGGTACGACACCTGGTCATACACACTCTTCAACTGCATAGTCTGGATAATGTTGCTGAATGTCTGGTTGATCTTCGATTCCATCAGCCCATCCTTACCGGTAAGCAACTGCTGCTGTGTTCCCTCGGTAAGCCCTGCTGCCAGTCTCGTCCTGGAGCCATACACACTCGGCTGCTTCCTCACCAGCGAATAGGTGATACCCATTACCAGCAACGGGATAATGATTATCCCGAACCGGTGCCACCTGAGTATGCTCAGAAATTTTTTAAATTCCATTATTGTATAGATTCAAGTTTGACACCGATCATTTCTTCCAGGCTACTTTTTGCTACCAGGTATGATCCTTCCGACTCTATTTTAGCCTGGACGGAACTTGAATAAAATGCTTCCACCCTGGTATAGCTGTCGTAGGTCTCTACACCTTTCTCAAACTTGTACTTCATTTCTTTAAGTGTGCTCTCCGCACTTTCCAGCGATTTCGTTTTCCAGTTAAGCACGGTCTGTGTTTGCACGTAGGCATAATACCGCTGCTGCACCACGGCCACTATATTCAGGTTGTATTCGTCCTGGTTCAGTTGCGCCAGTTTGTATTCGTCCCTGGCTGTTTTCACCTGGTCAGGCCTCTGCAATATGCCACCTATGCTCGTCGAAAAACCAAACTGGTAACCGTTCAGCAGAGATGGGTTCACTAATGCGGTAGTACTGTTATTGGGGCTGTATAAGTACGTGAATGATACAATGCTAAACCAGTCGAGTTTTGCCTTATGCACGTTCAGTGAGGCAATGTCCAGCTTTATAGCCGTAGCTTTCATTTTCGGATAGTTCGCTTTTGCCGCTGCTATCAGTTTATCTAAGAATACATTGTCCACATTCGCCATCATAGACTCCTGCGCGCGTGCACTACTAACAGCCAGTAAGAAAAAGACTACCAGGTATCTGAAAACCATCAATGCTATTAATTATATTAATACAAAATATCAAATATGCGCCTACACGTTGAGCTAATGCACCCAACATGAATGGAGTAAAATTAACCCTTTTAAAAAATGTTAGAAATTTAGTTATTCCATACTTGTGGATAACTCCACCTGAAACGCGAAAGTAACTTTAAAACCACTTGTACAGAATTATACTCTTGTTAAATTCAGCGGTAGCATGACCTCGCTCTCCCCGATATAAGTCAATAATTCAAAAACAAGGCTTTGGTTTTTTACTACATTTGCGCACCAAGCAATCAACAATGATATACCACATAGTTACCGGCGACGTTGCTGCCACGCCTTTAATGAACGCTATACTTTCCGAACCATCTATGGAAGGTGAGGTGATCGTAATGAAAGACGTACTGAGTGTAGGCCCGCTGCAGAAAGAGGAAGGACAGAAGTTCTCAGAACTGCGCAGCGCTTTCTGGCAGCAGGTGGTGGTCAACGATAAAAAACCGGCGGAGGTAGATGATACAGAACGCCTGTCGCAGGTAAGTATAGAGTTATCTAAGAACGAAGACGCTAAGGTATGGATATGGATAGCGCCTTGGCCTGCCGATGTATGCACCTACCATTGGGCGCTCAAATACCTGGGCGCTTACCTGGGCCGCTTCTATGTAATAAATATAGCCGGCCTGCCCTTCCTCGATGAGAATGGTAAGGTCTTCTTCCCCAAAAGCATTGGCGATATACAACCCCGGGAACTGGTTAAGGCTCGCCGCCTGGCCCGTCTCGTCACCGCAGCAGAATTGGAGGTGGATGGCGAAGAATGGAAGAAGCTAGTCACTGAGAACGCAGGTATTCGCACACACGAAGGAGGCAAAAAATTGGTATCAAAAAGCGAAACGTATTACGATAACCAATTGATCAGTTTTTGCTCCCAGCAATACCAGAAGGCCTCAAAGATCATTGGCCAGGCATTGGCAAAATTCAATATACCTACCGGCGACCTATACCTTGGCTGGCGCCTGCGCAAGCTGGCCGAAAGCGAAAGGGTAAACCTGCAGGGCGATGTGTCCAGGACACTGAAAGACTTTGATGTAAAGCTGCCGAGTGGTTTGCTCGAGTTTGGAGATCAGCCCGCTGCCGTTTAGCTTAGAGCGGCCCGAAATCCCGTTTGCACTAAATATCCTATTTTTGCACCTATGGTATATGATCTGCCGGTGGAGGATGAGAAGGTGAAACCACACCATATCACCACGCTACACCTCATTTGTTCACTCGCGTTTATGTCGGCGGGAGCTATAATATTCAGGTACAACTTTGATATTACAATATGGGGGCTGTCGTTACTACTGGCTGGCGTCCTGCTGTTGCTGGTGACCATATTTAAAAACAAACGGATCATCAGCAAAAAGGTCAACCCGCAGGTTCGGTTCATTGAGCTGCTCATATCAGTAACCATGGCTGTGTATTCCGCTATACAGGGCTGGCGATTCCCTACCGGCATTTTCAGTGTCCTGAGTGCTGCAATAGTCTTTGCTATCTATTGGGAGCGTGCCGGCGGCAGCGCACCCGCTATACATATTGATGATGATGGCATCCGGCTACCCGTTACTTCCCGCAAGCGCTTCCTCAAATGGGCAGAGGTAGAAGAGGTGGTCATGCGTTTCGGCACGCTGTCCATTAATTGCGTAGACAATCGTTTGTTTCAATGGAACATTCCGGGGTCTGAGGTCGATATAGAAACATTTGAAGCTTATTGCGCCGCAAAAGTAGAAGAGAACATATCTAAAAGGATCAGTGACGAATGGTGATGAACAGGCGGTACACTTGTACCGGCCACACTTTTTAAAGAGATAAATTTATGCAGAGTCCGTACTTATTATATTCAGATGGCGAGGGGAAAATATTTGAAGATACATCCCTCTATAGTGTAGGCCGCAGCGGCTGGGAGGCAATGCCCATACCCGAAGAGGATTGGATAGAGCTCCCTGATGGTGGCAACCTATATGAATTGCCCGGCAGAAAGGGCATCGGTATCGATGTGGAAACCGGCGAAATGCGTCTATGCGATAAGGGTTGGGCTGTAGCTGCCTTCATACCACCTGCCCATACAGGCTTTTACCTCGCGGCTTACGAAACGCTCGACGATGCACCTACATTACCGCTGTTCTGTTATACGGCTGCCGGCTGGCTCAATGAAAAATTCTACGTGCCTGCTATGCGCATAGAGCGCGATATACGGCAGGAGTGCAGTGGCTACGATGCAGATAAGGTGCAGCACGGTGTAGATATACTTACTGCCGCCTACCCGCACAACCGCCTGGTAAAACACCTCGCTGATAATTGCGCACTTACTTACGATTGCCCTGCCGCACGAAATTACTTCCTCGGCAGGTGGGAATGCCCTATACCTACATCACCCGCCTGCAATGCCAATTGCATGGGCTGTATTTCCTTCCAGCCGGGCGATGAAACCATCACGTCCCCGCAGGACAGGCTACAGTTCAAACCTACTGCTGCTGAGATAGTAGAGTTTACCGTGCCGCACCTCGAAACAGCGCCCTACCCCATCGTCAGCTTCGGGCAGGGTTGCGAGGGCGAACCGTTACTGATGTGGGAAACCATAAAGGATTCTATCATTGAGATACGCAAGCACACCAAAAAAGGCAGCATCAACATAAACACCAACGGCAGCAAACCCGATGCGGTGGAGCAATTAATGAAAGCAGGGCTCGACAGTATTCGTGTGAGCCTCAACTCTGCCCGCGCCGACATCTATACCAAGTATTACCGGCCAAACAACTACCAGTTCGAAGACATTGTGGAAAGTCTGAAAGTGGTGCGCAAATATGG
>Ga0206949_1065_pt1 | contig 40047 bp, 40 predicted proteins | sample Alteio_BWOrgHeat_40_FD_153240 | JGI IMG/M metagenome (GOLD analysis project Ga0206949, IMG submission 153240) | Enriched cells from forest soil in Barre Woods Harvard Forest LTER site, Petersham, Massachusetts, United States -... | ecosystem: Environmental > Terrestrial > Soil > Temperate forest >...
GGAACTGCCTGATACTTTATCCCCCGAAGTGTAAATTCCGGTCATATTGGCGCCAATGCTGATCTGATCTTTTTCGTCCAGGTCGATGGTGTTTAACTCAAGAATAGAGGATAGCGCCTGGCCAAAACGCGCGCTGTAACCTCCGCTGCTGAATGCTATACCTTTAAACTGGAAAGGTGAAAAGCGTGTAGACTGCGAAACGCCGGGCAAACTGCTGAAAAAAGCGTTTTGAACAACCATGCCGTCCATTAAAATAGCCGTTTCACCGGCATCCCCGCCGCGTACAAACAATCCGGTTTGTGCGCCGGGCTGCTGTACGCCTGGTAAGGTTTCAATGGCTTTTGAAATATCGGACCCTGCCCCTGCGGTACTCATAATGTCCATCGGTTTCAAAACTGTTTTCTCATCGTTGGATACGTCATATGCCCCGGCGGTAATAACCACCTGCTGCAGGTAATTGGCAGAGGGCGTGATTTTTATGGAAAGGTCTTTAACGTCGCCGCTGATGTTTAAGGTTAAGGAGGCCTTGTCATAACCAACGTTGGTCACGACCAGCACCTGGCTGCCCTTTTCCGTTGTTGTAAATGTAAAATAGCCAGTACTGTCAGTCGTTGTTCCATCAAGCGTGTGATCCAGGAACACGTCTGCGCCTTGTACCGGGTTGCTTTTATTATCGGTTATCTTGCCGCTGATTTGACTTTGGGCGTAACACACGCTGCCGGTTAAAAAGACAAGGGTACTAAGGATGAAAATTTTGATAAATATTACTGGCATACCTGCAGCATTTAGTCGCTGCTGGTAAAAGTAGGAGGGCTTTTTTATCCAGGGGCCCGGTAATTGACAAAGGGCACGATCAAATTGATTAACGTCGTTTTAAGAAGCTTAAGCGATTTGTGTAGATTTATTTCAAGTAGTTTTTTAACCGGTCCAAAACCGCCTTTCGGTAACTTTTGCCGATATTGAACTCCTTGTTTCCTATCCTGAACAGATAGTTGTAGATACCGCTAACCTTCTCCAAATTGACGATATAAGATCGGTGAATGCGTATAAAACTTTGAACAGGCAATATTTCTTCCATGTGTTTCATGGTCCCGAGCGAGGTTATGGTTTGGGTTTCGCAAAAAATCCTCACGTAGTTTTCCAGGCCCTCAATGTACAATACTTCGGCATACGCCACTTTGATAAAATCGAGGTTCGACCGGATAAAGAAATAGTTTGCGGCCGGGTTGGGCGGCAGGCCTTCCTGGCCACCCGGAAGCGAAGCGGAAATATTCCTGTTAAAGAGTTTATCAATTGCCTTTAAAAACCTGTCAAATGAAATTGGTTTTAAAAGATAGTCAACCACGTCAAGCTCATACCCATCCATTGCATATTGCGGAAAGGCGGTGGTCATAATAACCGCGGGCGGATTTTTGACAGACCGGATGTAATCGATCCCATTTATACCCGGCATTTGTATATCTAGGAAAAGAACATCAATGGTTTCCTTTCTCAGAAAAGACATGGTCTCCATCGCGTTTTTGCATTTGCCAGCCAGCATAAGGCCCGGCACCTGGCTAATGTAATCCTCCATTATTTCCAGCGCTATGGGTTCATCGTCGGTTATCAGGCATTTCAAATTCATCTCGTTTTTATAAAAACAGTCAATAACCATAACCCGCTCCCGGTGATCAAAAATGTTATCGGCACCAAGTCGGCGAAAGTATTATGCGATCCAAAAGCGTTTGGCCGTGAATTATAAGCGCCATGAATTGTATTGGCAATAGTAATAACAAATAACAGTATCGAAAAAATAGTTAAACCCTTAATGGGCCAATACCGGCTCAGCCGTTGCTTTTCCGGCAGGCTTAAAAATGCTAATGCTAAAAACAGCAATATGCCCAATACGACCAATTGAAACAGGTAAGCAAATATATTAGCATCATTAGGAATATAATGACCGCCGGCCCACCCATAACCAGCGGCGATTAAAAGAATGGCTGAGCACTGGAGTTTAAAATTAATCTTCATATCTTCTATCATCAGGATAGCTTGATTTTCAGCAGCACACTAAACCGGTTATGGTCATTTTTAATCTGGAGATCGTGACGGCCCGGGTAGCAAAGTTCCAATCGCCGTTTCACATTTTTCAACCCTATTCCCTTGTCCGCTGTTGCTTTTATTACTGCATTATTAAGAAAGCTGTTGGTACATTCAAATACCAGCTCATCACCATTCAATTTTAAAAGCACTTTGATCCAGCCATCCGGGTGTTTTTCCAAACCGTGCTTGATGGCGTTTTCGATAAAAGGCAGTAACAATAAGGGCCGGATCCGTTGTGTGTCATTATTAGATTCGACATAAAGGCTTATAGCATCCTGCTGGTGCACCCTGAGCTGCGAAAAAGAAACATATTGTTTGATAGATTGAATTTCTTTCTCCATCGAGATATAAGATTCGTTGCTTTCGTAAAGGTTGTGCCGCAGTATGTCGGATAGAGTAAGGATAGCGTTTCCGGTTTTTTGATCCGTACGCCTGGCCATTCCATAAATCGTATTTAAGGCGTTAAACAAAAAATGCGGGTTGATTTGTGCTTTCAGGCTTTCCAGCTCATTCTCCAGGCGCTCCTGCTGCAGAAGTTCCATGTTTCGCTGCGTCTGAAAAGTATCCGACATAAACTTTCCTAAAGCTAAAAAGCTAAATAAAAGGGTGACGTGAAATATATGAAAAGACAAGCTTGTGGAGGTAAAAGGATTGGTATAAGATAAAAACGGCAAAATTTTAATGGCCCGCTGATTGACATAGAAGGTTTCAAGAATAGTTAAACCGAACAGCATTGAAAATAAAATAGCATACGCCAGGTAATGCCTTTTCAATAAAAAGCGATTGATCAAAAACAGGTTATTGATATAGACCGGTATACCATAAAATACAAGACAAAGGCCAAGAATGATGAAGTAGTCAACTATGTTTTGCCGGGGATAATAATGGAAAAAAGAAAACAGGAGCCAAAAAAGCATATTCCTGCTAAGCCGGTTATTCAACGACAGAAAAGATCGCTTTAAATCCATTCGTTTAAAATGTATACAAACATCCCCTTTTTTTATCTCCTGTTTACGTGTCATGTGACTAACAGCCAACAATTAATGATGAAGGCCGCGATTTATCGGATAAACGTCTCTATTTAGCGATTTTCCAAAATGTTCATCAATACCTATTCTTCATCAGTTTATTCCTGCCAGCCCTCATAAAAGGGTGAATAAACCTAATCACAAGCTATAATTTTAAGCCATTATCTCTGATTGCATACTTACATCCTTTTTTCTTCCGAACTACTACCAGTATCGCGATCCCTGGCAGTCTTCATTTTACTATTACCGAACTTATAAGTAACACCTAATGTAAATCGCCGGCTTTCGTATTCATTGGTCCAGCGAGTATTCACATTATTATAGTTAATCAGGCTTCGGTAACGGTTCCCGAAAAAGATATCTCTTGCTTTAAAACTAATAGATAGATTTTTATCCATTAAAGACTTAGTCAACCCCGCATCTATTTGTGAACCGGCTAACGTCTGTTCCAGGCCTGATATTGATGGGGAAAAATAGGCTTATAAAGAAGATGTTTTTAAAAGTCTAAATGATGTAAAACCTAAATAATTTCTTTGGATTTGAGAACGTCGGGTCTTCATTGACCTATTAAAGAGGCCGCTTATCTTGTATTTCCCTTTTTTACAATGGCGCCCGTAGTCTTTGCTATATTTTTGAAAAACTCAAAATGAAGATTGAAACACTTGATCAATTGGGTATAGTTCCCTTTAGTCGACATGGAACGGGCAATGCGGTTTTTCAAACAAATATTGAATGCAGATTTTCATGAAGCAACAATTGGGGAAGCGGGTGGGAAGCGTCCTGGCGGAAAGAATGTTTTTAGCTAATAAGGCCGGGGATATTGGTGTTATCCTGGATCCAGCAGGGAATAAAATTGGTTTACAACATTCATAATATGGCAGCAAAAATATTTTTATGGATCGCATCTGTATTAATGCTTATCGGCCACCCGTTTGGTCAAATGGAATGGAAACATCGACAGATTCCGTTAGGAACCGGTAAGACAAAAAGTGTATATTTAGAAAATAAAACTTATCATGCAGACTACAATTCCCAATACTCCAATTTATAAAAAACAAGGCCAAGACGCCTTATTTCTAATGTGCGGACTTGTCGGCGGCATTATCTTTTTCCTAACTTATACGGTTTTTGGATTAGCGACCTCTCATTACAACATGTTCAAAGAAACGATCAGTAGTTTGGAATTGGTGAGGTACGGATGGATTCAGCAAGTCAATTTTATTTTTTTTGGCATTTTAAATATTGGGTTTGCTGTCGCTCTTGCTAAAGCGCTGAAATCAAATTGGTACTCGACAGTCCTTGTATTTCTCCAAGTGTCATGCGGCATAGCGTTGATCGGTGACGGTTTTTTTATACATGAACCGATGCACATGGTTTGCGACCTGATCACTTTTAATTCTTCCCTGCTGTTGCTCTTTTTATTCACGCGCCCTTTTTACAAGAACCCTGACTGGAAAGGCTGGATAGTTTATTCAATTTTCACGGCAATAGCGATGATGGCATTTTTAACGGCATTTGGTTTAGCCAATAAAAGTCATGGTTTGGCTGGCTTGTTTGAACGCCTTGCCGTTCTGCCCCGCAGTATTTGGACGATAGTACTGGCAGGTAAACTTTTAACAGGCAAAAACCTGCTGAATTGACCTTTTGAAGGTTAAACATAGCGGTTTTGCTTCCCTTCAAAACTTTTTTCAGCGCGTATTGCCGGTTTGGCCAACTTGCTCTACAAAGCCAATAGTAATCATTATAGTGTATAACGATCACTATCGGATCAAACCTCATCGAATAGACAACGTTTTTTTCCGGTTAAGCTGAGAAAAGCAATACTTTATAAGCGTATATCATTGCAGCAATTAACGAAATTAATAATTTAAAAATGAGAACATTCGATTTTGCGGCCTTTGCCCTAACCTCAGCTTTATTGGTTTGTCACGCAAGTATTGATCCTTCGAAAAAAACAGGTGAAAATCTAAATTTTAAGTTTGGTAATGGAAGAGTGCTGAATAAGGAGCAACATGATGGTTCATTCGTTAGCGTAAAAATTAAAGACTTAAGCCCAAAATTTCTGTCTTTTTATAATGAAGCCACAAGGCTTAACCTTTCTGAAAGTAAACGGTGGCTACTATGGAAAGAAAGATATGACTTTGCTGCGGTTCCGCCTACGCCTCAAGGTGATTCCATAGCGAGGAGGTTACTTGACAAATCATGGACACGTTATCCGGAGTTAGTTAAAGCATTAACAAAAGGTGACCTTATCGGTAAACCAGATCCCTCACAAATTTTAGAATCTATAGCTCAAATATTAAAACCGCAAAATAAAATTCAAATTACATTATTATCTTACGTTGGAGGTTTTGAAGATAATGCATTTACCAATGTAACCAAGGATGGAATAGTTGTAGCAGTTCCAAGAGAGTCTCCTCAATTAACAAGAGAACTGCTAATGACTCATGAATTTACTCACGCTGTTCAAATATCCATGGGGTATCTTTCAGGCGGTTATATCAGGACAATAGGAGCAATTGTTGTATCGGAAGGCTTGGCAACACGGCTCACTCAAAAACTGCATCCGCAATTGAGTGAAGGAAGTTTTATTGAAATAACCCCTGGCTGGCTTAAATTGTGCAAAGATCACCAGACAGAAATACTAAAAGATATCAGAAAACATATTTCTTCTAACAATGAAAACGACATTATGCAATATACGATGGGCAAAAGCTATTTGGGCATTGAACGCGAAGCCTATTATACTGGTTGGGTGGTCGTTGAGCACTGGCTGTCTGAGGGAAAAAGTTTTGCTGATATTGCACATATTTCCGAAATGAATATGCCATCCAAAGCAACGGAGGCCGTAGACGAGATATTAAAATATGGCCATTAATCAAGTTGGATCGGCAAAGAATGAGCGGTAATTAATAATTTGATTATGAAAACTAAAATTTCTATTTCATAAAAAAAGTTGTCCGCCGTTGTTATTTTTAATGGTCAAAGGGAAGCCGTAAAGTATAAGGTATCGTTAATATTACTTGATCTTTCATCATGCTTCGATTTCCTTTACCATTTTCGATTTTATTTTTTTCATGTCATGGCTAACTTTTTTTTCTTTGCCCCTGCTTACAATTGCGTAGCAGTTATCTTTGCAGGGCCAAGCATTTTGCTTACCGACTCAATTGACACGTCATTCTCCAATGTTACCTTGGTCGCAAATGTATGCCGTGCGGCATGGGTCGTCAGGTTTTTTGTAATGACGCACTGATTAGCGATTTCTCTTAAATAAGCGTTCATTTTTTGATTGCTTTTCATAGGAAGGTGCTTGTTGTTTGCAAGGCAATAAGGATGTTTTTGTATTTTTCGACAATCTCTGCTGCCTGGGGAAGTAAAGAAACGTTGGCTTCAATTTTTGACTTTGTTCTGCCTGTATTAATCCAAAGTTCTCTGTCTTTTCCTTTCACAATATGTTCAGGAATGATGAAAGCATTCTTTTAAACGACTTTCAATTCATTTAACGGTCTAACAGTTCAATTTCTACGCCTTTAATCAGCATGAAAAGACCCCAAAAATGAATCTTGAGAAACTTAAATAATCAAAATTTTTTGTTATTTTTGGTAGTAAGTTCTTTCAAACCCAATCAAAATCAACCAAGTTATTAGGTTACCTGTTGATTCATTCCCACAAAATTATGAAAAACGTATTCGAAATCATTTGATTAATATCCCGACATCATTTTCCGACATTTCTTTTGCTTCTTTTCTTTACAAAGAAAAGAAGTCTGGATACAAGAAAGGCCCTTCAACTTTAAATATGCTAACAAGCTCCTAAGTTTTTAGGGGTACCTCACCCAGCTAACAGTCTTAAATCCCCCAAAAAGCGGTTCGATATCGATTCCCCTACGGGCTACTAAAATCGATGTCAAATCATTCAGAAAGCTGTAAATCATTGATTTACAGCTTTCTTTTTTTTTGACTAAACCCTATTTTATTCACTAAATCGTATAATTCAAGTGAGTAATGCAGTGAGTCGGGAAAGTCAGCAAAATGACTCACTGTAAATCACGCAACTTATTGTATTACAAGATGTTCGATTAAAATACATCTTGTAACTGAGGTAGCTGCAAACTTAATTTGTTTCACATTTTAAGCTTGTTTTATGGAGTTAAATTATAGCCTGCTCTTCTATTTGAAGAAGCCAAAGAACTACACATCGGGGGAAACCCCTGTCTACATGCGCTTTACGGTAGATGGCATACCCAGAGAATGCGCAACAACCCGGACCGCCGACCCTGAAAAGTGGTGCTCGAAAACCGGTCGTGAAAACGGAAAGACTGAATCATCCAAATCTCTAAATTTTCATCTCGATGACCTGCAACAAAAGGTGCATAGCACTCATGCTCAAATGGTCCGGGAGGACAATCCGATCACAGCTATGGGCTTGCGGGACAAATTTCTCGGAAGGAACATCCCGCAAAAAATCCGGCAGCTGCTGGAAATATTCCGGTTACACAATAGACAAATGGAGGAGTTGATCGGAAAAGAGTTTGAGGAAAATACATTAAAAGGTTACCGTACCTGTTTGCTTCACCTGACCGCTTTCATCAAAAAAAAGCATAAATCGGATGACCTGGTGATCACAGACACTCAACTCCTCATTTCGTTTATTAAGACAAATGTGAGCAGTAAATATAAAATAATAGACGATGAAACATTGAACAGGATCGATATTCCACCATTCTCACAGTTTTCCAGATTTTAATTAAAAAAAGCAAAAAAAATTTGCGCAGTTAAATAACTGCATTATATTTGCAGTCATTTAACTGCATAAAATAATGGAAACCCGCAGAGACGTATTTCAAGCCATAGCTGACCCAACCCGCAGGGCAATATTGGGCTTGCTGCTTTTACAAGCAATGACACCTGGCACAATTGCCGAAAATTTTGACTCGTCAAGACAAACGATATCAAAGCACATTCAAATACTGACTGAATGTGAATTGTTGAATCAAGTACAATCCGGCAGAGAAATTTTTTACCACTTCAATCCAGACAAAATGAAAGAAATAGCAGAATGGCTAGAGCCTTACCGCAAAATGTGGGAGAGCAGGTTCGATGCAATCGATGACTTACTGAACGAGATGCAAGCCAAAAAAAACGACGAAGAAAACAGTTAGATAACAATTAAAATCAAGATGAGATGAATAAACAAATGTATCCATGCTTATGGTTTGACGGTCAAGCCAGGGCGGCAGCAGATTTTTACTGCACTATCTTTCCCCATTCAAAAATAGTTAACGATTCCGGAATGGTGGTTAATTTTGAACTTAATGGACAATTCTTTAGGGGCTTAAACGGGGGCGATATGTTTAAATTTAACGAAGCCGTTTCTTTTGTGATTCCCTGTAAAGATCAGGAAGAAATCAATCACTATTGGTACAAACTCATAGCCGACGGAGGCCAGGAAAGTCAATGCGGCTGGTGCAAAGATAAATATGGATTGTCCTGGCAGGTGATTCCGGCCATTCTAGAGGAGTTGATGGCAGATCCTGAAAAGGGCCAACGTGTATTACAGGCATTTATGAAAATGAAGAAATTCAATATCGAAGCTCTAAAAAATGCCTAAGATCATGAAAAGGAACAAAATCATTTACTGGGTGAGCACGGGTTTATTCTGTGCTTTCCTATTGCTGACCAGCATTTCATACCTCACCGACCCCAATTTTGTGAATATATTTAAACATTTAGGGTTTCCTCAGTATTTCCGTGTGGAACTTGCCATCGCAAAAGTTTTCGGTGTTTTAATTTTACTTATTCCCCAGATACCGTCAAGGTTTAAAGAGTGGGCTTATGTAGCTTTCGGAATTACTTTAATATCGGGTTTGGTTGCTCATGTCAACAGTGGCGACACTATCGGATATATCCTCAATGTTATTTTTTGGTTTATACTTTTAGTAATCTCCTATCTATTTTGGCATAAAAGAATAAATAAACAACCAAATTCTGCAACAATTTAAATTACTATAATCAAACAAGTATGGCAAAGCAAATAGAAGTCACGAAAATATTTAATGCCCCGGTTGAAATGATTTGGCAGGTTTGGGTAGACCCCGAGCTGGTTAAGCGCTGGTGGGGGCCAAAAAACTTCAAATCGCCTATTGCAAAAATAGATTTCCGGGAGGGCGGCAGATCATTAGTCAGTATGAGAGCCCAAAAAGATATGGGTGGGCAAGAATTTTATTCGGTTTGGGCTTATGTAGAAATAGTTCCGCTTCAAACAATCGAGTTTATTCAAAGCTTATCTGACGAAAATGGTAGTAAAATTAATCCAACGGACGTAGGTATGCCGCCTGATTTTCCACGCGATATTAGAACAGTAGTAATTTTTAAAGTACTTGAAAAAAACAAGACAGAGATGACCGTTACTGAATATGCAGAATTTGGTTCGATAAGCAATTTTGCGCAAATCGGTTTGGAACAAAGCCTTGATAAAATGGAAAGCATCTTTAAATAAAATTAAGACAAATGTAAACCAGAAAAAAGTAACTCCATTCCTTTGGTTCAATCAGGCAGACGCTAATCCATTTATTTCTTTTGAGCAAGAGAGCGTTGGTAATTGGTGGTGGCGGAGCGACAGACAATGCCTGTTTGATTGGCGTCATTACCGGCCTGTTCGATGCCGGGTTAGATGTAACCCAAGCCTATCTGATCATTGGGACGTCGGCCGGATCGACAGCCGCTGCCCAATTAACATCGCTCTTCCGGCAGATATGCTTGCCACTTTCCTCACTACCGCATCTCAGTCACAGACTGAACTGGCCCGATCTGACCGCGAACCTGTCCCGATTAGGCGTGCGACGAACCACATGGAGACATCGAAGGTCACGACATTTTTTGATTCTGCAGATATGGGTAAAAGAGCGGGGATATTTATGGCTCAAAACCGATTATGAAATCCTGAAATCGATTTTATGTACGGTTGATAGGTTTGTGACGGCGCCTGTTCCTTCCATATACAGCTTCATCGCCATATCATCAGTTATTGATATCAAATGGTTTGTTTAAATCATTGTATGGCTTTTCAATGTTAGTTTATAAACGAAGGAGATATTGAAAAATTAATTGAAATGGGCTTTGAAACAGGGTTTACAATGGCACTTGGAAACCTTGAGGAGTTATTAGAAAAAAAAAATTAAATCACAATTAAAAAAAACAAACAAAATGAGAAAATTAAAACTACAAATGCACATTACCATTGACGGTTTCGGTGGCAGACAAAATGGCGAAATGGATTGGGTAACTTTCAATTGGGACGATAATTTAAAGAATTACTCTTTGAAAAACCTTGACCAAGTTGACTGTATATTATTAACACTTGGGCATAACTCTAAAATGAACTTCATTCCTTATTGGGCATCAGTAGCTGAAAATAAATCCGACCCTTTTTTTGCTTTGGGAAAAGGAATAACCGATACGCCTAAAATTGTTTTTTCAAGGACAATTACAAATTCAGAATGGGCAAACACAAAAATGATTAATGGAGACATTGTTGAAGAAATAACTAAATTAAAAAAGCAGAAAGGAAATGACATTATGGTTTATGGGGGTGCGAGATTTGCATCTACGCTAGTCAAACACCGACTTGTTGACGAATTTCATTTACTTGTAAATCCTGTTGCTATTGGTAGCGGACTACCTATTTTCAAGGAACTTCACAGCAAACAAAATTTGACTTTGGTAAAATCTAAGTCGTATGACTGCGGTATTGTTCTTCTTCATTACGAACCTAAAAACAATTAAAATAAACTAAAAATGGAAAAAACAGAAAATACTTCAGAAAAGAAAAAAATAATTTAATTAAAACATTCCCCATGAAATTTAAGTATTTGTAATCATAGACATTTATTATCGTTTTGCAAAATCGGCTCTAAAACATCCAATAAGGCCAATAAGTGTTCTAAATATTGATTGTCTCCGCTACAAAGCCGCTCTGCGAAAGCAGAGCGGCTTTTTTATGGGCTGCAGCTTGTAATACAACACCTGAAGGCTGCCGCACTATTTATTCAAATGATTAAAAACCGATCGAAGCTTCCAGCATTACCCCGTGAAATTTACCCCCATTGAGGATATTATCGGTTGGATAGTTCAAATATTCCTGGTTTACATATTCCGCTTTCATCATGATGTTTTTTGTCATAAACCATCCTAATGAACCTGCTTCACGATTGACGGTGACATCGCCTGTGTTCAAAACATCCGCTTTTACGGTGTTGTAGCGAACGCCTATCCAAAAGTTTTGAGTATTTTCAGGGAACCTGTAAATTACATCGCCTGCAAACTGCGTAGCCCAACGATTGCTGGTTTCGGCAGCGCCCCTGCCTGTTATATTTTCAGCAGTTCCAAAAAATTCCAGGCCTTTGTATTTTAAGAACAAGTTACCCATAAAGGCATGTATCTCATTACTAAAGCCAGGGTTAAACCTACCCGAAAATGGACTGTAATCAATCGCATCGCTTAACGTAGTGGCGTTTGCAACGGCCTGGTTTTCCAATACATTATAATAATGCGAACCTGTACGGTCACCACCTAACAGCGTGTTGCTGTAGTCGCTGTTAACGGTGTAAACTGACCCGCTTAACCTGAACCTGAAATCGGTATTAACTTGTTTATCGAAACCTAATTTTCCAACAATAGCAGGATCATATTTAAGTGGCTGGCCGGTAATAGCGTCAACTTTGGCCGATGCAACTACGGTTTCGCTAAGTAACCCATCGGTAAGGCCGCCCATCAGGAAAAAACCCGATTTATTGAAGTAATAAAACTGAGCGCCAAGTTCTGTTGAAAATTCATCCATCACATAGTTCTCTATAAACGGATTGTAAATAGTGTTGCCGCCATCGCTCCTCCTGTAGTGCTGATCTCCATAGTCAACATCATTCTGTCCGATCCTGATAGTCACACTTTTCATGATGTTATTAACTACATCGCTATGCAGAAATAAAAGCTTGTCAAATTGGATATAGCCTCCTTTTACCCAGGTATCCTCATGATGCCGCGATGCAAGGTATTCCGTAAGGTCCATACGGATACCGTCTGCCAGCTGAACATCGACGTTGAGATTTGCCATCGGCAGCTGAAAGGCGTGGGTAAGCGGTATCAGGCTGTTAACGTTGCCCGTAAAACCGGCTTTTGTTACGGCAATGGCGGTATTAGATTCCCCTAAAGCCTGAAAAGTTAGCTCAAAGTTACCGCCCACTTTCACTTTCAGTCCGGTAAACTTAACGGTATCCAGTTTACTGGTTTCAAAAACATTAATTCCGCGCTGGTCGTTCGGACGATAATATTGTATGATTTCCTGTGCCCTGGCCAGGATTGGCATAAGGCTAAGCCCGGCTACAATAAACAAGCCTGCCAGGGTAAATATTTTATTTTTCATGATGTGCTGATTAATTTGTTTTACTTAAAAGCTGGTTGTTTTTGTATACCAGGTTAAATTGTATGGTAAGGTCATTTTTAACCTTCATGGCCCCCAGCAAAAAGCTCGGAGGGTCAATTTTGTAGTCAGTTAATTGTATTTTTTGCGACCCTCTGCAGCTGATGGTATTGTCTGCATTAACAACCGCATCTACATTTAATACGATAGTTTGGGTGGCTCCGGCAATGGTGAGGTCGCCGGTAGCTTTAATGGCGTATTTGTTTTTTTGAATCAAGGTAACCACGGCTGAATTCAGCTTATAGGTGATCATCGGAAATTTATCAGCCTTAATGGTGCTGTACGTCCGGTTATCCATGGAGGAATGATCGCTTTTTAAACCTTTGGCGGTCGCTGAGAAGCTGAACGAACGGAGTGACCGGAGCTGGTCGCCCTCCATCTTAAAATCGCCCTGGCTTTCAATACTCGTGGCCGTTTCGGTCCAGTCATGTACGTTGGATGAACCCTGTACAGTAACAACTGCATCCTTGCCCTGCACTAGCTTATAGTTTGCCTGTGCCATTAAGCGCTGGGGTATTGATAAAAAAATAACTGCAGCCATGGTAAGTGTAATGGCTGCAATCTGCTTGCTTAAGTTTTTCATTTTCATGTGTTTTAATTGTATGGTCAAATGTGGCGCTTAATGTTTGGGTAAAGAGTGACGGGCGTGAGGTTTATAGGTGATGTATATCGGGTATATTACTGATGAACATCATTTATTGGGAATGCATGTTGGGTTTTTAACAGCGATAAAAACCAGGGAGTATGCCAAAACCGGGACATTAAAGTATACGCCAAAACTTATTGCATCAGCTGAACGGGCTGGCGATAAATTACCCGGAATAATGTGAAGTACATTAATTTAACTAAAAGTATATCAGGAAGTTAGGAACAATATTAAAATCTCGCTGATGCTAATAACATAAAAACAATACGCCCGCCTTTATTAACCAAAGGCGGGCGTACTGTTTCTTTTTAAAACCTTATAACAATGCCGCGTCAAAATACGGGAAGTGTTTCAGGCACAGCCGACCCGGGAAAAACCAGCATGGGCTTGATAAGATGACCAGCCATTTTTTGTGTTATACTGCCGGCGAATATCTTTTGAAAAAAGTTACGTTTGCGGTGTACCAATACCAACAGGTCAATATCCGTATGCTCCGCCAGCCAATCAAGGCCGGCTGTAACGCTCTTACTTTTTATAGCCTGGTAAGATACCCGGGGATAATTTTTCATGGCCGTTTCGTTATTAAAAAAACGATCGATCACACTTTGTTCTTCAGGTTCTTCCGGCTCTTCATCAGCCACATGTGTAATTAAAATATCCGAATCAAAATATTTAGTTAAGCCATATAAGCTATGCAAAACTTCCGTGCCGCTATGCGTAAGATCGGTTGCGAAAGAAATTTTTCTGAAGCCCGCAAATTGCGCCTGGTACGGCACAACCAAAACCGGGCAATTGGCTCCTTCAATAATTTCACTCGCGTGATTGTTAAATAAAAGGGCGCTTAACCCCTCGTCATTGTGCATACTGATTACGGCCATCAATAAGTGCCGGCTTTTTGCAATTTCATCAATTGTATCCGTAATTGACCCTGGTTTGCAGTATTGTTCAATCAGCGGTTCAAAATCACCGGGATGAACATTTTTATTCACCTGTTTTTTTAAACGCCCGGCTAAATCGGCCAGATCGATCATGCTTTCCGTTTCAAAGCTTGAATAATTTACTATTGGCCATGCGGCAAGGGCGGTGTTTGGATTGGCTCCGCCCTGCTCAATTATATGGCACAGTAGCAAATTAGCCTTAATCTTTTGTGCAAGTTTTAGTGCATAATGTGCGGCATGATCTGCCCCCACGGAAAAATCGGTTAATACTAATATGGTTTTCATTGTCTCAATAATTTAGTTCTCAAATAATGTTAAAAGTTCGATCGTAATCAGTTAAAGGCAAAAGGGAGTGGTTAAAGCTTTAGTCATTATCAAGACCCTATTTTAGCTCTTTTTTCAAACCGTTTATAAAATGCGTTTTCAAGAGTTTGCCGGTGATCAGGGTGTGCAATTTCAATAAGCGCCTTCGCCCGTTGCTTAAGGCTTTTCCCAAAAAGGTCAACCATGCCATATTCGGTAACTATCCAATGCACATGTCCGCGGGTAGTGACAACGCCGGCCCCTTCTTTTAAAAACGGCACTATGCGGCTGATGCCTTTATTTGTTTGAGATGGTAAAGCAATGATCGGCTTTCCTCCCTCGGATAACGAGGCGCCGTGGATAAAATCCATCTGCCCGCCAATTCCCGAATATTGATAAGTGCCAATGGAGTCGGCGCATACCTGGCCTGTAAGGTCAATTTCAATCGCACTGTTTATAGCTGTGACTTTGGGATTTTGCCTGATAATGCTGGTGTCGTTCACATAGCTGATCTCCATTACTCTTACGGCCGGGTTATCATTCACAAAGTCATATAATTTGCGCGTACCGGCTATAAATGCGGTTACGGTATGGCGTGTGTTCAATTTCTTTTGGCTATTATTAATCACCCCATTTTCAATAAGGGAAATTATTCCGTCGGAGATCATTTCAGAATGAATACCCAGGTTTTTATGAGTGGAAAGGTTTTTTAATACCTGGTCGGGTATGCTGCCGATTCCCAATTGCAGCGTGGCGCCGTCCTCTACCAGTGATGCCACATTGTAACCGATTTTTTTTGTAACATCGTTTACTTCAAAAGAATAATCAAGCTCCGGAAGCGCGGCCACATGCCAAACCATGGCGTCAATTTTTTTAACATGTATGAACCCGTCTCCGTGAGTCCGGGGCATTAGGGGATTTACCTGTGCAATTACATGCTTCGCTGTTTCAACCGCCGCTCTTGCAATATCAACCGATGTACCCAGCGAACAAAAACCATGATCATCCGGTGGTGAAACCTGTATCAATGCCACATCGATAGGTAATATATTTTTGCGGAAGAGTTGCGGGATCTGGCTTAAAAATATCGGCACATAATCACCGTCTTCGCTATTTGCAACCGACCTTGTAGCCGCCGAAACAAAAAGCGAATTGAAATAAAAGGATTTCCGGTGTTCCGGCCGGTCAAAGTTAACATCACCCAAAGTGGTGATACTTACCAACTCGATATTATAGAGCTCGTGGTGCCGTTTTTGTAAGGCTTCAACCAGGTGTACCGGCGTAGCGGCGCTGCCGTGGATAAAAACACGGTTGCCGGGTTTTATATGCTTTACAGCTTCATCGGCTGTTATGTAAGTTGTATCGCTCATCATTCAATAATTTCACACCCCGCTTTCATTACTCCTTCTGTAAAAAGAAATAATAGCCGCTTAATGTGCTTAACCGCTTCGAACAGCGTTTTCATTTCTGCCTCCAGGCCCGCGAATTGTTCCACCAGGCCGATCCCGATCTCTTTATCCGTTTCATTAACAAGGATGCCGATCAGCTTTAAAAGTTCAGTAATTTTATTTTTCAGGGGGAGTATGTTTGCATCCTGCTGATCCAGTTCGCGGTTAAAATTGTCTATTTCAATTAGCTGGTTATTTTTTACGCCCGGGATCAAATAATTATTGATCACTTTTTTCAAGAACCTGATCTCATCCTCTGCAAAATGGATATCCGATAACCAGTGTTTACTTTCCAGGTAAAGCTCCTGTAATTCAAAGTCAAGCTGCGGGTCGTTTATTATTGCTTCCATGGTTAAATAGTGTTATTGATTTAAATTTGATTTAGTCCATCGCTTTCATATTCAATTGAAACCCGACGCTAAGCTTATCTCGGGTTTTTATCATCCCGCCTAATTTCCGGGGGGGTATGAGGTTAAAATCAGAAAAGTTAATATCACGGGACCCTCCCAAATGGATGACTTTTTGAGCATCCTCCGTGATTTGGTAGTTCACTTCGAAACGTTTGCTAACCCCGGCAATTTCAATATCTACCATACCTGTAATAAATGCCGGTCGCGCGGTTAGCTGCGGGAGTTTGCTTAACGATAAAAAGCTGATGTGCAGCGTTGGGAATTGTTTTTCCTTCAGTGTTTTCCGCAGGTCGCGGGTCATCATGGCGTTATGGCAATCAAAGCTTTGAATATTCAGCCGCATCCCGCCGGATAAAACAATATTGTTTTCGCCTTTGCTTATGCTAAGGGTATCCGTTTGATCGCACGATGGGATCCCACATGAAAACGTATTGATGTTGGTCGTTCCATTAACTGTAAGACTGCTGTTTTCACAAATCACCCATTTCCTCCCGCCTGGCGCCCTGCTAACAAAACTTGTGAGTGGAAGCAACGCAAGGCATATCAATAAAAAAGATTTGTACGACATCTTCGCTAAGGATTAATTTTTGCAAATACAACCCCGGCAATGATGGCTTGCAATAACCCGTAGGCAAACCAGCTGAACACCATAATTACGGTGATGTCTAAAGCGCTGAACGATATCCACATCACCGGTAATAAGGCGATAACTGAATACACAAGTCCAAATTCCAATCCCCTTACAATAAATGCGCCTTTAAACAATGCTTTAAACCTGTCCCAAAACCAGGAAAGCGCAAAGCTGAAGATAAAGGCATGCAGGTAGAACAGGATATCCCTGCTGCCGTCGGAATTAAACAAGGGGTTATTGTATTCGGAAAACAGCGAGGGAAAAAACCTGACAGCGAGGTATAGTCCACCGTAGCTAAGTATAAACAAAATACATCCGGCTATTAATCCTGACACGAGAATCTTTTTCATTTTTTTTTAAATTGAGACCATTAAAGCGATGGGTTTTAGGCCCATCGCCATGCAAAAGCCAATGAATTGCAGCCTGTTCCTAATTTTCGATTAATACTTTTAAAGCCTTTTCCCTGGAGGCATGCTCAAAGGTGTCGTAGGCCTTGATCATCTGGTCCAGCTTAAAACGATGGGTGATCAGTTTTTTGGGTTGTATCTTTTTGGATTGAACCGTTTTAAATAACATTGGCGTGCTGACGGTATCCACCAACCGGGTGGTAATAGATATGTTGCGGTCCCAAAGCTTTTCGAGATGAAGGCTTACGCTTTTGCCATGTACGCCGATATTGGCTATGTGGCCGCCTGCCGCAATAATTTCCTCGCATAGTTCAAATGTTGGCGGTATGCCCACTGCTTCAATCGCGGTATCAACGCCTTTACCACCGGTAATTGCCATTACCTTTTCGCTGGCATTTTCGCTGGCACTGTTAATGGTGTGCGTCGCTCCGAAGGTTTTGGCTACCTCCAGGCGGTTATCATCCTGGTCAATCACAATAATTTCTGCCGGTGTATAAAATTGAGCAGTAAGCAATGCAGCCATTCCGACGGGGCCGGCGCCAACGATAGCAATAGTATCGCCCGGTTTTACCTGTCCGTTCAAAACCCCGCATTCAAAACCGGTGGGTAAAATATCGCTTAGCATCACCAGGGCTTCTTCATCAGAACCGGCAGGGATAGGATAAAGGCTGTTATCCGCATAAGGTATCCTTACATATTCCGCCTGGGTGCCGTCAATCATATAACCCAGTATCCAGCCTCCTTTTTCACAATGCGAGTACATGCCTTTTTTGCAATAGTCGCATTTACCGCAGGAGGTTACGCAGGAGATGATCACGTGGTCGCCTTTTTTGAAATTGCTCACGGCGCTTCCTGTTTCCTCAACAACACCCACGCCTTCATGGCCCAATATCCTGCCGGCGGCAACTTCGGGCATATCGCCCTTCATAATATGCAGGTCTGTGCCGCATATCGTGGTTTTCAATATTTTTACGAGGGCGTCTGTTGGTTCTTTGATCACCGGTTTGGGTTGTTCTTCCCATGATTTCTTTCCGGGGGCGTAATACACTAATGCTTTCATAGTTTTATTTAATAAATGGTTCGGAGCAAATCTACCCCTGTGCATTGTCCTAACTTATGACCAGCATCACTACTACAAATGATTGAAAGCATATATTCCTGGTTAATCCATTAATTCGCAGTTTCTTTCGGGCCCGGCTATTTTCTTCTTTTTGCAATCACCGGGTTTTACAAAAAAGTGATGACCGTCACTTTTTCGCATGAAATACATCACTTCGTGCAGTGTTAAAAGGATCATCTTTGATCTATGGAAAATGCCGCCCTGCTAGTTGCTATTATTGAAAATGCCATTGATGGCATAATCACCATTGATGAGCGCGGCAGCATTGAATCTATCAATCCGGCAGCCTGCAAATTATTTGAATATTCTCCGCAGGAAGTAATCGGTAAAAACGTATCCATACTAATGCCCCCGCCCGACAAGGAGCGGCATGATGAATATTTAAGCCGTTATCAGCAAACAGGCCATGCGCATATCATAGGTATTGGCCGCGAGGTAAAGGGCTTAAAAAAAGATGGTTCGATATTTCCTTTCCGCCTCGGGATAAGCCAGGTGCAATATTCCGGGCGAAAGATATATACCGGTTTTATTCATGACCTGAGCCGGGAAAAAGAAGCGGAAAAGCAACTTAAAGAACATGCTGCCCAATTGGAAGAATTGGTTGCAGAAAGAACACGGTCACTTAATGCTACCGTAGAGGCATTACTGTCAGCTAAAGAGGAAGTAAGTTTATCGCTGGAAAAGGAAAAAGAATTGGGCTTATTAAAAAGCCGCTTTGTATCCATCGCGTCACATGAATTTCGAACACCTTTAACTTCTGTGCAGCTTTCAGTATCCTTAATTGAAAAATATGCAGAACCCTTTAATAACCCTAACATTATTAAGCACGTGGGTAAAATAAAACACGCGGTAGGTAATTTAACATCGATACTGGACGATTTTCTTTCGTTGGAAAAGCTGGAAGCGGGGAAACAGGAGCCGGCATTTCATGATTTTGACCTTGTTAAGTTCGCTGAAGATATCACCGAAGAAATGCAGGTGCTCGCCAAGCAAAATCAAAACATTATTTACCAGCATACCGGCGTTAAAAGCATGGTAACATTGGATAAAAACCTGTTAAAAAATTGTATCGTTAATCTGGTCAATAATGCAATAAAATACTCGGGCGAAAACACTTTTATCGGGTTTACCACCGAGATCAACGGTCGCGAATGCATCATTACCGTAAGTGATAATGGTATAGGTATCCCCGAAGCGGATCAGCGTCATTTGTTCGAAGCCTTTTTCCGGGCGCATAATACGGGCGCCATTCCCGGAACGGGGCTGGGCTTAAACATTGTGGCCCGCTATACCAACCTGATGAACGGAAAAGTTGAATTTAAAAGCGAGGTTAACCAGGGGACATTATTTACCATAACCTTTCCAATGCCATGAGTAAAAAAGTACTGATTATTGAAGACAATGACGATATCCGGGAAAATGTAATTGAGATACTGGAACTTGCCGGGTACACCGTTGCTTCGGCCAGCAATGGTAAAGCAGGGGTAGAGCTGGCTTTCCAGGATATTCCTGATATTATCCTGTGCGATATTATGATGCCCGAGATGGACGGCTACGGAGTTTTATATATGCTATCCAAACGCCCTGAAACCGTTGCGGTACCCTTTATATTCCTGACCGCCAAAGCCGAGCATTTCGACCGCCGCAAAGGCATGGAAATGGGCGCCGACGATTACCTTACCAAGCCTTTTGATGATATGGAACTGTTGAATGCTATTGAAAGCCGGCTAAAAAAAAGAGACGGCCAACAGGCTTTTTACAGTAAATCACTTGACAGGCTAAATTCGCTGGTGGCCAAAAAAGACGGGCTTGCCGCGTTAAAAAAGGTCATTGAAGAACGCAAAGCGCGGCCATTTAAAAAGAACCAGGTTATTTATTATGAAGGCGACAAAGGCAACAGCTTGTACCTGCTGCTTAGCGGAAAAGTTAAAACCATTAAACTGGCAGAAGATGGACGGGAATTGATGACCGGTATTTATTCGGCCGAGGACTACCTGGGCATCAACGCCATGCTGTCGAACGAGGAATATGCCGACACGGCCACTGCATTGGAAGATAGCTTATTATGCCTGATCCCAAAGGAACAATTGGAACAATTATTGAATTTATATCCGGAAATAGCCAGGGAATTCATAAAGCTTTTGGCGAATGATATTCGCGAAAAAGAAGAGCAATTGTTACAAATGGCTTATCACTCTGTCCGAAAAAAAATGGCGGAGGCCTTGTTGCGCCTGCAACGCCGGGAAGGGACAGCGTTCGGGATAGCACGCGAGGACCTTGCCGCTATGGCCGCTATGGCTACCGAAACCGTTAGCCGTACCCTATCAGATTTTAAGGAAGAAGGCTTGATTGACAAGAAAGGAAGTACAATCACCATTCTCGACCTTGCCCGGCTAACCAAAATGAAAAACTGACAAAAATCATTTTTCTGTTTGACTGCGCTCATGGCATATAAATCGGGGCAGTATTACTATTGCAGCATGAAAGTTGTAGCTTATAGTGTGAAGCCCTTTGAAAGAGAGTCACTGGCAAAAGCCAATCAAAAAAAACATGATATTACGTTGATCTTTAATTCGCTGAGCCTGGAAACGGCGGTATTTGCGGCGGGAAAAACAGCGGTCATTGTATTTTCCACCGATGACGTTTCTGCAGTTGTAATTGATAGGCTGGCGGCATTGGGCGTTAAGTACATCACCACGCGATCAGCCGGCTGCGCACACATAGATAAAACGGCCGCGGCAAGAAACGGCGTCAAACTGGCGAACGCGCCTCAACGGCAGGACGTTGCAGGCCAAACCATTGAAAACCTTGATCGGTGGGAAATGAATAAATGTGCAGGTAAAGCCTGTGTTTGCGGAGCGGGCTGTAAGTTAAAAATAATAAGTAAGTCATAACGGTCATACTATTATATCAAGCAGCAAAGGCAGGATTTTGTGAACCCAAAATCAGAAGATTAATAAATCGAACTTAACTTATTGACTTTAAGCGGGAAAAAACTTGAGGTATCATCCTTTAAAAATTCACCAATTGCTTCAAATCTCTGAGAAAAAGGTTCGAGATTCTGCCACCAGAGGCTACGAAAGCCGCTTTACGAAAGCAGGGCGGCTTTTTTGTTTAGCCTGCATGCTACAGGCGCGGCGGTTCAACGTTCCGGGAATTAACCGGCGCTTGTTGCCAGGATGACCGCGAGAGAATCCATATAATCGCGCCAGTGAACAATCCGTCGATCTTTGATGGTTATGATCGAGCAAAAATTGTTATCGTAAAGCTTGTTGGTTGATGGGGCTACGCCATGCACCGCATACTCCAAAATGATCACCCCCGGCTCTGTAGATTTGTGAACGACCAGGCTGTCGGCAGATTTCAGCACCATCGTGTACCCACTGAACCATTCCATATAATTTTTCCGGCCGTCGATTTTGCCTGCAAATCCGGGAAACCGATATAGAAATTCAAAAACGGCGTCTTCCGCAACCGCGTCCCAAAAATGCGCGCCGCCCACTTCCCCTTTAAGCCCTTCCATAATAATATTAAAAAATGGTTCGGCTTCTTTTTTAAATGCAGGGTGATTTCTGTTGATCATGGTGTTAATTTTTTTTTGCTATTTATCCAACATCCGGTGATGGTTATTTTCGCTTTGTATTTACGCAGACGCAAAGCTATTTTTGAATACCATTAATTACAAGCACCTACCCCAAAGTAAGTAGCGATGACTAAAATAAAAGAACAATCCACCTGGAACCGGAACAAAAACATTTCGCAAACAACCTGCCCGATAACCTACGTTATGAATAAGATTGGCGGGCACTGGAAATCGGTTATTCTTTACTACCTGGCTGCCGGCCCTAAACGTTACAGCGAATTAAGAAAGGCTATACCCGCCATTACCGAGAAAATGCTGGTACAGCATCTGAAGCAATTGCAGGAAGATAGTTTGATAACCAAAAAGATTGAACAGGTGATGCCGCCCATTACAATTTACAGCCTTACCCCGTCAGGCGACGGACTGGTTCCGGTTTTACTGGCAATGGCCGACTGGGCCATAAACGACAGTAACCAGTTTGAAAGTTTAAAAACACAAATGCTTTAGAAAAAAGAAAGCGGTATGGTGATGCCGGCGGTAAACCGTATAACGCCAAAAAATTTACTAATCGTTTCAGGTCACTGAGAGAAAAGTCCGGGACGGCTACGGGGCCGCTCTGCGAAAGTAGGGCGGCTTTTGGTTTTACTTAAGGCAACTTATTGGATTGACTTTTATCAAGCGCATTTCATGATAGTTATCAATAGGCAGGAAAAGACATCACCCTACCTTTGATATATGTTCAAACATCAAAATCAAAACATCATGAAACGCAAAACATTTTTTATCACGCTGATGCTCATAGCTCAAGTGATCTCGGTTTCCGCCCAGGACGATTGGAAATTACAGAAGGACAGGAATGGAATAAAGGTTTATTCCGCTGAGGTTCCGGATTCAAAGATTCGCGCGATTAAGGTTGTCGCCGATTACGATGCCACACCCGCACAGGTTGCCGATATGGTTATGGATATCAATACCGCAAGTGAATGGGTATCACATTTAAAATCATCTTACCTGGTAAAACGCGTATCACAGAATGAACTCTATTATTATGCCGAAGTGAACCTGCCATGGCCGGCTTCAAACAGGGACTTTGTTGCTCACCTAACCCGAAACGAAAATGTGCAGACCGGCGCAATAACAATTGACGGCCCCGCAGTTGCCGGGTTCGTCCCCGAAAAAAAGGGTATCGTACGGATCAGCAATTCAGTTGGAAAATGGGTTATTACCCCGCTGGATAATAGCCATGTGAGCGTTGAATATGCACTGCATGTGGACCCGGCAGGATCGTTACCTTCGTGGTTGGTCAATATGTTTTCAGGCGATACTCCAATGCAGATATTTGAAAACCTCAGGCAGGAATTAAAGCACAGCGTTCCGCAAACTACCACAGCTATGCTTAGCAGCAATAACACAAAATAATACCTTTATAGCCTGCTTAGAAAGTGTTATGTCAAAATGCCGCCGGGCTGAAGTTTATATTTGACTGCAACGGGCAGTTAGAAATTACAATTATCACCCGGATTCAGATGTTCCGCGTCAAACGACAAAGCGGGCTTGCCACCTTTGAAGGAGATTATCCAAATAGAATCGTAATCGTTATCCCGCCAATGAAGATGATTTGCTGCAGGTACCAGTTGATATACGATTGGCGGGATGGTGTTGTGCTCCCAGGCTACAAAGACCAGGCCTTTCTCATGTACCAATGCGTTAGCTAAACGCTCATCATCATCTTCACCATATTGCGAATTGATTGGTACGTGGTATTTGGCAGCGAACGGGGTTATTGTTTGCAGCATACGCAAATGCTTGGGCCGTTTGCCAGTCCCGACCGTTGGAACATAGATTTTATTGGGTATCCCAAATTTTTTGTACAAAACTTCGGGCAGTAACTTCGAGCGGTTAAAACCCTTGCAGCTAAGGCCGTTGTCGGCATCTGATTTTTCAGCATGCCGAATGATGACTATTCTTAATCCGTCACGTTGTGCGACACCTGAATACCGGCCGGAACCGATGCAACTGAGCGCAGCCAGGATTGTCAATATGCTATTTTTCATAAAAAATCTAAAGTGCACGTATACTTACCACGCATTCATACCGCCGTCTATCACGATATCCGTACCGGTGATGTAATTACTTTCATCCGAGGCAAGAAAAACCGCGGCATTGGCAATGTCAGCTGGCTTTCCGGCACGGCCCAGCATGGTGCGGCCTATAATATCGCCGGCCCATTCTTTATCATTCAACTGTGCCGCGGTCTGGTTTGTTTCGATAATACCCGGCGAAATGGAATTGACCCGTACCTGGGATGCGCTGCCCTCCTTCGCCAGGTTCCTCGTCATTGCCAGGATACCCGCTTTCGCCGTTGAATGTGCAATTGACCCATACGTTTTGAATGTGGCATAAGCATTTACCGAGGCGGTGTTGATCACACAGCCATGGGATTTCTTCAGATGCGGCCAGGCTGCGCGGGTCAAAAACAGGACCAGGTCTACCTCATCCGCCATGCTGCGGCGCCACTCGTCATCGGTTATATCCTCGAGCCAGTTAAAATACGCTTTGGCTGCATTGTTAAAAAGAACATCGATTCGCCCGAAAGTTTGTAATGCAAGTTCAACAACCTGGCGGCATACCGTCGAGTCGCTTAGATTGGCGGGTAGATAAGAAACCATTTCACCACCAGCCCGGCGAATAATTTCCTCCGTTTCTCTGCCGGCGGCTTCATTGACGTCGCAGCCGACTATCAAGGCCCCTTCTTTAGCAAAATACAATGCAGTTTCGCGGCCAATGCTGCCGCCCGTGCCTGTGATAATGCAGACTTTGTTGTTCAATCTTCTTTCCATGGCTTTTAAAAATTCATGTCAATATTTTAACAAATGGATTGACAGGTGCTTGTAGTTAGTTTTTAACCATCCGCAATTACAATAGCTTCAATCATCTTTTATAGTACTGCAACCCTGATGGCTTTTAAGCCATAAACGCCCTGTAAATCCTCTAATTCAACATTTTCAATTTGTTCATCCAGTAACCGCTCCCGCTGCAGCGTTTTTATGTATTGCAAATAAAGCCTCGCATCGGCATCATTGTAATAAACAATGGCAATTTTTCCGGGTTGTGTCAAACGCTCGCCTGTGTCCCTGATATGAACTTTGTCAACTCTTTTCTTTATGATCTGGTATCTGATGTTGTAGCCGCCATCTACATCAAAATGGCGTTCGTCATTTCTGAAACTAATATTGATAGGATGCGGATTTACATAGATGAGCTGGGTGGTTGAAAGCTGCCAGTCTCTTTTTTTCAGGACCTTTTTTGTAATACCTGCCGCTTTAATCGTCGACCGCAGCTGCCATATTCTAAAGGCCTCCAGGTGTTGGGGCAGAAACTCATTGGCCGGACTGATTGATTGCCCCGCATATAAATCATATTCAACACCATCGGTTCTGAATGTCTCAAAATAGCAGGGGTAGATTTTCATTAACGCTTTTCGCTCGCCGGCAAAAAATTTGTTCAATGCCGTATTTATTTTCTGCATTGCGGATTCAAGGCGATCTCTGTTTTCAGATATCTCGGCCCCGTCTTGTTCAAGTATATCTTTCAGCCTGCTAACAGGGCCATTTGCCTCCGGGTTACTATTCAACAGCGCCCGCAAGTACGGAATGGTTTCGGTTTGCAAAAATAAATTCAGGAGCCCTGAGTCCCCGGAATTTAGAAACAGGCTTATTGCGGCGTGCCACTTTACAAATTCATTTTGCACCCCTGCAGCGCTATCGTCATTGAGCAGCTTGCAAATATTTTTCTCTTCGATATGAAGCTGGTTGAGCAAATTATCGATATCCCTTGCCAGCGCATGGTTTCGTTCAATAGTTGAATTCCGGATATCTATCATTCCGTACAGTGGATAAACGTTGTGAAATGATGCTGTTCCGATGACCGCGTTATTGTTTCCGGCGTGGAGATCGCGGTAATAATCAAGCGCGACTTCGTTAAATTTCCATTGAACCGCGGGCTGAACGGCTGTAAACTGTTCCCGGATAATGTTGCTTATTTTTGCATCAAACTGGTCAATACTATTTTGCAACAGCTGCGCTATTAACGGGATAGCATTATTGACCCGGGCCAGAATCTGCTCGTATTGCACATCTTCGGTTCGCGAGAAAACTTCCAGCACCCCTACCAGGGTTTGATTATAAAAAACGGGCAGTACCGCGTACGACCTGATGCCGATTTCTGCGAGGGCATAGATGTGGGGATTCCGTGTTTTTTCTTCTTCGCCAATAACAGGGAATATCCGCATTTCAGGACGTTGCATGTACTCTTCGGCCGAATTATAAACAGCGGCCATGTTGGTGTTACGTTTGCGGACCGCATTGATCATTACGCTTTGCGAACATTCGACGTCATCAAATATGAATTTGCCGTTGATGGAAATGAACGGCAGCATTCCGAATTCAATATCCTTGCTGCCACCTAAAAGTTTCAGGCCATACCGCACCCGTTCAAATAGCAAATCGGCGTCCATGTGCGTGATCAGCGCTTTTTTGATGATCTCAATCGCATGATCTTCGGTAATATCTTCCAGCGTAATAACGGTAAACCCTTCGAGGTAAAAATTTGCCAGGGGCAGAACTTCACGAAGGTGTTCAGTCATCTGACCATGCTGAACGTACATGCCGGGCGTATCGCAGTGCAGGGCCGGCAATGGTTCCTTGTAATTTATTTCGACAAAGCGGGTATCCTGCCTCACCTCGTAATACCTGGTAAGCCCGAGGCCGGCATCAAGTTGAGAATAAAGGATTCTTTCGCCACGGATCGGGTCGAGGTTATAGTATTTATCCAGGATCATCTTATAGGCGAATGTCTGGAATCGCTTTTTTATGCGTTCCTTTTCTTCATAGGCGGAATTTGATTCTATTTCCGCCGAATTGTCGCCTTCGACCAATATCGCACAAGCATCCGTACCATAAAACAGCTGTTTTGAGGCTGGGGCCGACAATGCCCACAAATATTCTTTTTCGTCGGCAGTGAAGGGAGAAAGTATCACATAGATAAGCTCGAGCAATTTGACATGCTGAGGTATTTCTTCAACACTAATATAACCGCGGGATACCGGATCTTTATAAAACTCTTCAAGCACCATCTTGTATAACTTTGCTTTCGACGTTTTTTCTGTCTTTAAGCGATCTTCAAGATAGTTGACAAAGGGTTTAAACGATATTTTAGTACTGATCACCTCGTCCATCTTTCGCGTCTCAGGCACATGCCCCAATCCTATTTTCATCTTACACCTCCGTTCAAAAACGATATTGGAAAGAAAAATCCGGATACCAGCCCTCAACCGAATATCCAGCCTGAAGTTGCAGCACAAAAAAACTCGCCGGCGCGAAGTAAATTCCGCCGCCAACACCCTGGTGCAGGATATTCGACTGATCATTCTTAGCCCAAACCCGGCCAGCATCGTAGAAACCGCTTATACCTAACTGTCCCGGAAGATAATAGCTGGAAATATTGCCAAGCTTTAACCGGGCTTCCAGGTTGTTGTACACCATGTCCTGCCCTGCAAAGCGGTTTTTGCGGTATCCTAAAAGATTGCCCTGCCCGCCCAGGAACAATGATTGATAAAATGCTGTTTGTCCTATTGTTATTCCTCCGCCGATCCGGTCCGCTACCACCAGCCTGCTGCCGATTCCCTGGTAAAGTGAAAATTCGGGGATCACTTGCGCGAATGACCGGGAGTACGTATTAAGCCCCCCATAAGCCATTGCCCTCACATCGAAATAATACCCGGATGAAGGAAATACTTTATCATCGCGTTTATCGCTCACAAAGTGCATCGTAACGCCGGCATGCACCTTGTCCTTGCTAACCGTAGTGCTGTCGTATGAGCCAATAGCGTGCACGTCATTGATAAATCTCCCAACATTGTCGTTGGGATTCAGGTGATAATAAGATATTGAAGGCCCGATACTGAAGCTTGAGGCGCCCACAAAACGCCAGCGCAGCAGCGGGCTGAAATCATAAGTATTAAAGCGGATGCGGTAATAAAAGGCGTAGTCTTTTGACTGGTCGTATACGGAACCATTCCCCCTGCCGAAAAAGTTTATTGTATTGTTGGGCGCTTTTACATCAGCCAGTAATACGAGGTCGGCATTGCCCGCAACCTTGTTCCAGTCGCCTGCATAATGAAGGGCGAATGCCTGTGTGGAAAAGGAATGGGTAACCAATAATTCCTGCGTTGTTGTATATGGGAATTTTCGAAACCCGCCCTGGCCGGTATACTTGAACCCGAGACTAAGTAAAAACCCGTCGTCCCGGTTTATAGTGCCTGTAGCCAGCGGCATGGTACTATTGTAAAGATTGGTGTTGTGTATAGCAGTGTTAGCCGTATCATTAGAAAAATGAGCAACAAATCGCGAGGAGTCGCCAGTAAAAGAATGGCCGTTGTTGTCCTTGCCGTACAATTTTATCTTCTTGTTTGATTCAATTACCTGGTACTGCTTTTGACCGTCACCGCCCACAATGCGCAGCCTGATGGCGGTATTTTTAGTATTCACAAGCACTTGGTCATTACCATCGGCAATAAACAATCGTACCTCTTTGGTTATCGCCGGGTCGAATGCAGCGTTCAATAAGGTGTCTTCCAGTTTGCCCTTTTTGCTCGTCCTGACTGCAGTTATTTTCATCCCGCCGTTTGCGGCATCAAGTATATCCACCTTTTCGTTTTTATTGCTCAGGCGGATATCGACTATCCTGTTGGCAAAACGATAATACTCCTCCATTGCAGCCGGCAAATTATCCCGGCGCTCTTTAAGCTTTTTTAGCAACTCTGCATGGCGCATCCGGTATATTTCAGGCGGCATCCGGCGCAATGCGGCTTCGAAGAGGCTATCGGTGAGGGTAGCCCTAAAGTTGTTCGCCACACCCATCCATTCTGTGTAGCTAATGATGGATTCAGGATAGGGGTTCATAAAACGTGACTTATACATGGAGTAATTCACATCTGCTATCTTAGAATCAAAAGTTTGGATCGGCGGATACAGCCAATGCCGCCGCACAAGGTATTCAACCAAGCCCTCGCGGATATTCAGTGCGTCGTCGCGGTCACGCGGAACGGCTATGTAGCGCGTGCCTCCGCTATTTTCTTCCGGCAGCCAGCGCCACTGGTCCTCGTGCCTGTCCCAATCACCGATCAAGACGTCAAGCATGCGCGCTCTTATGTATTCACGGCCGTCGAAGTGGTTGTTGCTGTCATCATTGAGTGCCGCTTCCGCTTTTTCGGTGTTGACCGAATTACCCGTCGGTTCGCGCTCCTCCAGCAAACAAACTTTGTTTACAAATTCCGCTGTATACTGCCCCAGGTTCGGGTCGGGCGCTACCACGCCAACAATAGGATTTGCGTGTGGTATGTGCAGCGCATCTTCCAACGGCGGGACTACGAGGGCGCCAAAAGGATTTAGCGTACTTGTTGCATCGTCCACCAGGTCATGCGCAAAGGTTTGTCTCAGCCGCTCTGGAAGTACTTTGTCCGGATCTTTTTCTACGGTTCGCAATACCCATTCAACGCCGGACGGGTCGACAAGCCGGATAGAATGGGTTTGCAGCCCGCCGCCAAGCCGTTCGGGCGTGAGGCCGCCATGCAGTTTCGAAAGTCTGAAATACGGCAACGTCACCTTCGCTGCCCATTCCTTGCGGTAATTTTCTCCGAAAACGGCGCGATGCAGGCCACGCACGCTGTCGTATTTCGGATGTATGCGCACGGTGACGCTATCCTGCGCTTTAAGTATGCCGGTTATCCCCGACAATACCAAACATACCGACACTGTTTTCTTATTCATGTTTGTAGTATGATTTGAACATTTTGTGATTCAGCCATGTGCTCAAGTAGGCCGTGCCTATGCCGGTGGCGGCGCCGCCAAGCACATCGCTTGGATAATGTTTCCCCAAATACATCCTCGAGTAACCTACCGAGCCTGCCCATAAATAGGCTGGTACTGCGATGTACCATTTTTTATATTGGATGGTCAATTCCGCAGCGGTATTGAAGGCCAGGCTGGTATGTCCTGAAGGAAACGATTCGCCGTGTGCAGGTGAACTCGGGAATACAAGGTTAGGATACCTGTCGCCCGGGCGTTCGCGGTTAAATGTAACTTTCAATCCTTCCTGGGCAATGATGTCGAGTCCCATGGCGATCATAACCTGGTAAGACCGGTATTGGGCATCACGGTCTCCTGACGCGATACCATAAACAAACGGCGCAACCGTGGCTACGCCTGAAAATACATAAGCCGACGTGCTGGTATATTGCCAGTATTGCGATGTTGGATATCGCGGATTGATGGCTTCCAGCAGCCGCAAGTCGATACTTTGTGCCGACGTTTTTTTTGAAATAACCAGGAGCTCAAACACAGCCATGATGCAAATTATTTTTTTAGCGTTCATTTAAAGCCTCCCGCCGGGAATAAATCCACCATTGCCTTCGGCGCCAGTATTTGCGAAGTTGGGTGCGAAGTTGCCGTTGCGATAACAAAAGCCACAACCGCCACGATCAACCCGAACATAAACACATTGTAAGCGATCCTGAGCAGGTGATATTTTCGGCCCAGCACCACTCCCTGGGCGTATACATCACGGATGAGGTTATCGTAAAGAAATTCGCGATCGTCCATAACTTTCAGCATAGCCTCACGATAAAGCTGAAGATCCATCCTGTAAAAGTTGCCGAAAAAAAGCAGGTTCACCTTTTTTTCGGTGATATCGTCAGGCGTAAACTGGCCGTTTGGTATTGTTGGCCTGGTAGCCAGTATTGCAAAGGTTATCGTGGTTAAGCTCACCGCGAGCAGGATGAACGAAGGCAGCATCAGGTACTCATTATTGTCGATCTTCCTGAGCAAGAGGCTTATTATTGCCGACAAGATAATCGAGTTGACCGTTATCAGGATATGGGCCTTGTTGTCGGCCATATCGCTCAGCCGCGAATGATTGTTCGAACTAACGCGAAACATGGTTTCGATTCCTTTTTCAGGCCGTTCTTTGCTTGCGGGTCGCTCATCTTTTGAATGATGATGATGATGTTTTTCGTGGTCTTCGGGCTGTTCCATTTCAGTTGACATATGATCGTGGTTTGCTTTTTCTTTTAATTTCCTTAGGTTATTTTCTTTCTCACGGGCGAGGTACAGCAGGCCGTAGTCGGTAAAATAATGATGCGCCTCCATCATGACAATGGTTTTGTCCCTCCAAACGGTTTTATCCATTGCGTTGTCATGAAGGTTGTCGTATTCTTCCAGGAGCAGCTTGCTCCTCTTGCTGAAATCGTCGGTCCCGAAATGGAACAGATCGGCATCGCAAACAATTTCTTCAAGCAGGTTTAGCGGGTGCTGCGGCAGCTTTGTAGCCATAATGCAACCCCTGATTTTTTGAATGATTTCATCCCCCGCATGCTCAGCAGCTAAAAATTTTGCTGCCACTTCGGCCCCTTTTTCTTCATGGTGCGCGCGGTCGGTAAAATACCCGATATCATGGAACCATGCTGCCGCAATTACTATAAAGTGGTCGGCGCCTTTAATATCATAAAAGCGGGTTATCTTCCGCACAGCCGCAACTACATCACGCGTATGATGGAGATCATGGTATACATAAGCTTCGTGCCCATGTTCCCGAAAGAAATCGTGGACAAAGTCTTTAATTTTATCAAGTAAATGTTCGTAGTTGGCCATCTTTAAAAAAGCATAGATAGTATCGGCTGTTATAGTTTAGCACACCCCTGCTAATGCCGGGGTGTATCAACAAAATTTAAATTTTTCATTCGTTCCGAATGAAGCGTCTTGCGCTATTTGTTTAAATTTAAAGACAACTTTTTTAAATAATCAATACCGGGGCTCATAACTGACATCACTTTGACATGATTCAGCTAAATGATAGCATCTTCATCTCCATCAGGTGGTTACCTATTCAGTAAAAAAGTTGCCCAACATAATGATCATCCCGCCGTCCAAACTTTGTATGCAAAACAAAACGAATGCCGTATGATAATAAATTGATAACGAGCAAATTGAAATAATTTAAATCGGAACGATTGGCGACATCCCGCCAGGCGCCGCTTTTTTTAATGAAATGTCGTCGATTTTTAGCGTGCCTTACAAACAATTATTGCTGAAGAGCAGCGCCCAAATTGCCAAGGATGCCCAGCTGACCCAGCATAATGGTCCCCGCTGTATAGCAGTGAAATGATTTTACCTTGCCGTTCTCAATATGGAAAACATCACAGCAGGGCGTTACCATGGCTTTGCCGGTTGGCGGGATGGTGCCGACCGGAAGTGCCAGCGGGCCGTTTTGTGTGCCATTAAGCGTAAGCTCGACGATTACTACATTCTCGTCGTCTTTAACATAGAACTCGATCAGTTCACGGTGCATGTCCGGGAAAGCGGTAGCGTATATATCAACAGTTTTGCCGATGTCGTTGCGGTAGTATTTTACACCGGCGGACACATCGTAAAAGTAGCCGTCCCCGGTAAACATGCTGGTAAATGCTTTTGAATCTTTGGTTTCTGCGACCGCGTACAGCGACCGGATTAACTTTTCATTTTCGGAATTTGATGCGGTTTTCATATGTTTTTTCCTGGTATCGTTTAAATGTCTGACCATACAAATATCCCGCCGCCCAAACGTGTGTATATTGATATTTATCAAGAAACGATGTTGATTTAAATCAAGGCTGCCGGGAAGCTTTTGGGTGTTTTTTTCCGCACAACATCCTGTAACCTTAACAAATAGTAAATCACATTTTACCAAATGCCAAATCGATTAAGGAATTTGCCGGGTTGGGTAGCCAGGGAAATCGCTTTTAACATTTAATTGCAGTTACCCTCTTTACGCCGCAGGCGAAGAGAGGGTCGACCAGTCCCGTACATACGGGATCGGGGTGAGTCAACCCATCGGACATTAGCGCTAATGCATTAACGGTAATGTCCGCCGGATCGACTCACCCCGAGTGCTCCGCCTAAAGGCGGATGCTCGACCCTCTCTCCCGCAAGCGGGAAAGAGGGTAAGGCCACTTATCTACAATTTAGCAGCCAAAAACATTTTAAAAGCGATTCCCCTAGGTTGGATGACCAATCAATTGACTGGAATTTATTATAATTTTACCTTTACACTTTGACTTTTTATTTCGACAAGGATGGACATAGACGAATAAATTACTAAACCATGTTTGAGGCTTTTTCAAAATACATAAATACCTACGCATCTGCACCACTTTCAGAACGTGAGCTTGAGTCGATTAAAAGTGCATTTATCCCCAAAAAAATAAAGAGAAGACACTTTTTTCTGCAGGAAGGTGATTTGTGCAAGTATTTTGCTTTTATTGTAAAAGGCGCTATGCGGCAATACTTCGTTGATGATAAAGGAATAGAACATATTGTGCATTTGGGTATTGAAAACTGGTGGATGGGCGACCGCGAAAGCTGGGTGACCTTTGCTCCATCAAACTATTATATCGAAGCCTCGGAAGATTGTGAATTGCTGCTCATTACAAGGGCCGATACCCTAAGGCTGGTGAAACAGTTGCCCGCTTTTGATGAGATGGTCCGCCAGATGGACGAAAGAAATAATATCGCAACACAAAGAAGAATAGCTTCTTATATCAGCCTTACCGCGAAAAAGCGCTACCTCAGTTTTGTCAGCAGCCATCCTGACTTTTTAATACGTTTTCCGCAACACATCATTGCCTCTTATCTTGGCATTACCAAAGACACCTTAAGCCGGGTACGCAAGCAGCTATCAGAAAAATAAGGCTGTTTTTGACCGGTTAAATAATAGACATAGACATTTGTCTACGTTTTTTTCTGTCATTTGCCGACATTTTTTTCTGTCATTTCTCATCGTTTTTTACTGCTGCTTCGGTGCAATTTTGATTATCAATTTTCAAGCTCAAATACTGTGTCAAACGAAATCATTGAAACAAATGAGCGCGTGAAATTATATCGTTTACCTAAAAAAACAGACAATGAATAATCAAATAAAAAGAACTGCAGTGGTTACCGGGGCTGGGAGTGGGCTGGGCAGGGATATTGCGCTTGGACTTTCGGCGAAGGGTTACAGTGTCTTCGGCACGGCGATGTCGTCAGATGAGATCGCTGACCTCAAGAAGGCATCGGATGAGGCAGTGAACCTGACCCAATGCGACATTACTAACGAAGCCGGGGTAAAGGCATGGGCGAATGAAGTCACAGCCCGGACTGAAGGCCGCATCGATCTGCTCATCAGCAACGCAGGAATCCTGACGCCCGGACCGCTGGAGGTTCTCACGCTTGCAGCAATCCGGCGTGAATTTGAAGTCAACGTTTTCGGCGCGCTCTCTGTCGTGAATGCGTTTCTCCCGGCACTTCGGAAGGCAAGGGGACGAATTGTGCAGATCAGCACGATGACGGCCACATTGCCGTTCCCTTTCAACGGCCCGTCGGGTGCATCAAAGGCTGCCTTTGACGCCCTTGCCGCCGTTTACCGAGCGGAGTTGAAGCCTTTTGGCGTTGATGTCGTGCTGGCTGTTTGCGGCAATATGAGAACCGGCGGACCAGCAAAAACTGCTGCTGCCCTAAAGCGTGTGACCGATCAGATGACACCTGAGCAGCGTGAGTTGTACGGAAAGTCTTTTGATACTTTTGCCGCAGCACTCAATAAAATGCAGGGCAGCGGACTTGATTCTGTTTCGGCCGCCAATCGGGTCATCGAACTCTCCGAACAGGTACCGGCGCCAAGCAGAGGACCGGTCGGTGCAGATGCCGAAGAAATTCTTCGGGTTGTTCGCGAAAAGTCCGATTCCGAACTGGACGCAATGCGTTTACATATAGTCGGCCTGGAATAAATGGGATTGCTTGAATATTAGTATTCGGGCAAAAGACATAACGCCAACCCTCAGAAATAAAAAACCGCCGCAAAAAGGTTTAAAATTCAATTTGCAATAAAAATTAAAATGATGGAACAGAAATCAGGGCCGATTATTATTGCAGGCGATGCAAAAAGTAAAGAACATGCAGCAGCTGTTTTGGGTTTATATGACGAAATGATCACCAAAAAACAGGCTGCCGCAGCGGCGGAAAAATATTTGAGGCCGGATTATATTCAGCATAATCCTATAATACCTACATCCGCCAAATCTTTGGGATCGTTTTTTGGAGAGACCATAAAAGTGCACAATAAACTGCGTGTGGAAGTGTACCGTGTAATTGCCGGCGGCGATTATGTTTTTGCACACGTCAACTTTGTAAACCTGTTTAGCGAAGACCCCAATGACAGGGGTATTGCGGGCGTCGACATATATCGTTTTGATGAAAACGGAAAAATGGCAGAACATTGGGATGTGTTGCAGCCCGTTCCGGATCCCGAAAAATCAGCTAATACCAATGGAATGTTTTGAGCAAGTCAACATAAAAAACAAGCAGCATGAAAGCAATAAGATTATCCGGGTATGGCGGCAAATTGACCGTAGCGGACGTGTCCATACCAACTGCCAAGGAGGACGAGGTATTGGTGAAAGTAAAAAATACGGCCGTTAACCATTTGGACACGGTTGAAGCATCCGGGGCTGCCAGGGCGATTTTTCCCATACAACTGCCCTGGATACCCGGCCATGAGTTTTCAGGTGTCGTGGAAGAAGTGGGCAAAGCGGTTGTTTCCTTCAAGGCTGGTGATGCTGTTTTAGGGAACTGCCCTTATGGCGCCTATGCGGAGTACATTGCCGTGAAAAAGGACCTGATTGTAAAAAAACCGGAAAACCTGTCTTTCGCCGAAGCGGCTACCGTACCGGTTGCTTCCCAAACGGCATGGCAGGCCATATTTGAACACGGCCATTTAAGCAAGGGGCAAACCATCCTTATCCATGGCGGCGCCGGGGCCGTGGGGGCTTATGCTGTTCAACTGGCACACGATAAAGGCGCCAGGGTCATCGTTACCGCAAGCAATAATGACAGGAATTTTCTGCACACCATTGGCGCAGACCAGGTGATAGATTATAAAACAGAGAAGTTTGAGGAGGAAATACAAGGCAAGGTGGATGTTGTTTTTGATTTGATAGGCGGCGACATACAGCAAAGGTCCTACCTTGTATTGAAGACAGGCGGCTACCTTATAGCGGCAAATCAACCAGTATCACAGGCGGATGCATCGAAGTATAAAGTGACCGCTTTACTGATGAACATGATACCATCAGCCGAAAGATTAAGCCGGATTGCGAAGTTGCTGGAAGAAGGGAAAATTAAGGCGGATGTGGCCGATATATACCCCCTGGAAAATGCCGCGCAGGCCTGGCAAGCTATTTCAGGCAATTTATCCGGTAATAAACAGGCGCCGCATGGTAAGCTTGTGCTGGAAGTGAAAAAGTTTGATTGATGAAAACCATATAGCTTAAAGGGGATATTTAAATGCTCTTATGGATCAGTGCAGTTACCTACCTGGGGACTATCTTCTTTTCAATACCCAGTTTTTTCATCCTTGAATAAAGCGTCGCGCCATTCATATCCAGCATTTCTGCCGCGCCGCCTTCACCGTATATCTTCCACTCACTCATTTCGAGGGCGGCCAATATGTGGTCACGTTCATTTTCCGTCATCGTTTTGAGGCCTGTTTTGAACGTATGGGCTCCTTTTTTAAGGCTAACCGGGATTGGCACTGAAGTAATAACACGCCCGCTGGTCAACAGCACGCTGCGTTCCATCAGGTTCTCCAGCTCCCTTATATTACCGGGCCAGTGATAATTCTGCATGGATTTGATTGCCTCATCCGATAAACCACTGACTACTTTATTTTCTTTTTGAGCATACAGGCGAATAAAGTAATTAGCCAGGTCGGGTATATCTTCCTTTCGGTCTCTGAGCGGAGGCAACAAGATAGGGAAAACGTTTAACCTGTAATAAAGATCCATCCTGAAACGCCCTGTAGCCATTGCTTCTTCCAGGTTACGGTTGGTTGCCGCGATCACCCTTACATTGATGCTCTTTTTTTTGCCCCCCAGGGGCTCTATCTCTTTTTGCTGTAATACTCTTAAAAATTTTACCTGCAGGTCCAATGGCAATTCGCCAATTTCATCCAGAAAAATGGTGCCGCCATCCGCTTCTTCAAATTTGCCGATCCTTTTTTCTGACGCCCCGGTAAAACTGCCTTTTTCGTGTCCAAATAACTCCGACTCGATCAGGCTTGCAGGCAGCGCCCCACAGTTTACAACTACCAGTTTCTTGTTTCTACGGTTAGACACCTGGTGTATCGATTGTGCAATCAGTTCCTTGCCGGTACCACTCTCACCCAAAATAAGTACGGAGGTTTCTGCCGGTCCCACAATCTTTGCCTGCTCAAGTACCTCCTGCAATTTTTTGCTATGCCCGATAATCTGTGGAAATAAATTCTTTTCTACTGACGAGGCAGCTGGCTTGGCGGTCAGGTATTGTGTTTCTCTTTTTTGCTGGTGGGCATACAAGGCTACCTCCAGCATAATCAGCACATCCTTTTCGCGGAAGGGTTTTACCAGGAAGCCATAAGGGTTTGTCGCTTTGGCTGCATTAAGTGTTTGTTTATTTGAGTTGGCCGAAAGAAAAACGAAAGCTATATTTCTTTCGCGCAGCATACGTCCAAGATCAATGCCTGTTTGCGGCCCATCCAGGTAAATATCCAGTAATACCATTTCCGGTTGCTCCGAAGCTAATATCTGTAGGGCTTCAGGTACCGACCGTGCTATAGTGCATATCCTATAACCAGCCTTTTTAAGGATGATCTTCAGGTTATTGGCTTCAATAAACTGATCTTCGACAATCAGTATCTTAATTTTCATACGCCAAGGATGTGTGTTTAGAACTTACGTCCGCTGTCCTGGCGCCGTCCAAAGAATCGACTGCAAACACTACAGTTATCCTTGTACCGATGCCATTTTCAAAAGTAATTTTTCCTTTCATATCCCGCGTCAAACCTTTCATCAATTCTACTCCCAGCGAATTCGGTTCGCTTCCGTCAACCTCATGCTGCATTCCGATACCATCATCAGCTATCACCAGTTCCATATGCTTACCTGCGTTTTTTAAACCGATAAATATTTCCCCTGGTTTGCCGTCCGGGAAGGCATACTTAAATGCATTGGTGACCGCTTCGTTCAAAATTAACCCCAACGGGATGGCCTGCGAAACCCCGAGCTTTGAAGATTCAATAACCGACCTGATCCTGATATTCGCCGGCGGGCCAAAGCTATCAGCAAGGTATTGAACAAATTCATTGATATACAGTTCAATATCTATCATTTTAATATCTTCCGCCTGGTATAGTTTCTGATGAATTAATGACATGGCGTAGATACGGTGCTGACTGATCTCGATGGCCTTTAACGCATCATTTTCAAGGTAAGCCGCCTGTGATTCTAAAAGGCTGATAACCATTTGTAAATTATTTTTTACCCGGTGGTTTATTTCTTTAAGCAACCAATCTTTTTCTTTCAATAAGGTATCCTTCTCGGTAACCGTAAGCCGGAGGCTCTGGTTAATCAGGTTGATCTTCTGCTGTTGTGCCTGCAGCAGCCGGTTGCTGTGTTGCTTTTGGCGATAGCGCCAATAGCCCATAACCAGGAATAATAAAAGCAGGCCCGCCCCGGCAATAATAAAATTCCGTACAGCGCCGGCATGCTGTAATTGCGCCTGCTGCAGCTTACCCTTAGCCTCAAGCTGCTGCACTTTCTGGTCTTTCGCAAATTGCAATTGCAGCTGGGTTATTTGTTTGGCCTTGGCAACTGTGAAAATAGAATCGGTCAGTGATTTATATACCTGATAGTTTTTGATCGCCGAAAGGTAATGACCTGTTGCTGAATCCGTTTTAAATAGTTCCAGGTAGGTGCTTCTGATCATTCCCACATCACCGATTCCCCGCGGGATCGCCAGCACTTTGTACAAATAAATACCAGCCTGGCCGTACCGTTTACGGGAAAAATAAAAATCAGCCATTCTCTTATACGCCTTTATTCCGTCTTGCTTTGGTAATTTCCTTTCTGCAATGGTAACCGCACGCTGGTAGTATCTTTCTGCCAGCTCATCTTTCCCCAGTAAGTCGTAACATTCGCCAAGAGTTGTTGCAACCGTCAGTTTGTCCCAATCATCAGTCGGCGGCTGTTTTTTGATAAGCCTTAGCAATGATGTCAGGGCCTCTTTTTTGTTGCCGTCCTTTATCATCAGGGAAATAAGGCAATTGTTGATATCGTAAAATAATCCCGGATCATCAGCGCCGTTAACCAAAGCCCTTTTATACCAGTATTTACTTTTCTCATCCTCGTTCAAACGCGCGTAAACAGAAGCTATTCTGCAATATAAAAGATATGCCCGGGAGGTATCGCCAGTAGCTTGGACACTTTTGATCATTTCGAGCGAATAATATAATGCCTTGTTCAAATTGCCTTTTGCGGTACTTACGCCGGCCAGAAGGTCATAAGTGTAATGCAGTTTTTTATAGCCGATTGATTTGTAAATGCTTAGCGCCTTCAATAATTCATTTTCAGACTCGTCCAATTTGCCTTGCACAAAAAGCCTGTCACCGAAAACTTTATACACCCCGGCTTCTTTTTCTTTATTATGGAGTTCTGCGTATATATTAAGCGCGTTTTCAAAGCAGCGCATTCCCCGCATTCCTGTACTATCATCCGAGTACATTATCCTATCGCCGATGGACAGCCAGGTCAGCGCCGCTTCTTCCATCCCGCCGGAACGGGTATAGCCATCAATTGCCTGCAAGTAAGCAATCCGGGCTTTCGCCTGGTTTCCTCTTTCAAAAAACACTTCGGCTTGCAGGAACAAAACCCTGTTTTGAATTTTAGAAATCTTCAGTTTTGCGCTTAGTTCCTTCGCCTGGTCGCTTATCCACCAGGACTCGAGTCCGAAGCGCATAATATGCTCATGCCCTTTTTCGTCAACCGAAAACATCCGCGCCGAACCTTTTACAATAAATCCGATATACCTGCAAACAT